>Ga0196965_1000184_pt1 | contig 44699 bp, 57 predicted proteins | sample S1_20metaG_FD_148668 | JGI IMG/M metagenome (GOLD analysis project Ga0196965, IMG submission 148668) | Soil microbial communities from Anza Borrego desert, Southern California, United States - S1_20 | ecosystem: Environmental > Terrestrial > Soil > Desert | place: USA: California | collected...
CGCGATTGATGTCTGGAATCAGACGCGTTGTAGGCTTGAGCTGCTCGCTCTGCTGGAGTGACAGCGTACGGTTGCGGTGCTCATCTTCGCGAGTGTTGTCTCGCTGCTTTGCGGCTGCGGCTGCAGCTGCGCGCTGCATCGCGACTGCGTTGTCGGCATTGTTCAACTCGGTCTGATGCTGACGCGTCAGCTCGTGTTGCTCGCGCGTGAAGTCTTGACCGGCTCGGAACTGGCTTGCAGCTTGCGCGCGCTGCGCTGCAGCGAGCGCTGCTTGCTGCGCCATCTGCTCGCGCGTAAGTCCTTGGCTCGCGTCAAAGTGCCTATCCGAACGCTCGCCGCTCTCTGCAAACTGAGCTTCTTGCCGGATGGCGTTGCCTTGCTGCATAGCCATCGAATCCAGATGGTTGTCGGCTTGCTGCTCGTGATTGGCAATCTGCATCGCCTGCGATGCTTGGTCGCCCAGCACCTTACGGTCAGCCTCGAAGCCCTGCCGGTCTGCGTTCTTGATTTGCTGAATCGCTGCCTGTTGCTGCAGCATCTTTTCCGGACTATTTCGACCGCGCCAATTCTCTAACCGTCTGTTGTACTGGTCTTCGCCAGCCATCATGACTTGCCCGATATTGCCGCGACCTTGCTTGGTCATCAGGCTCATCGCCATTGCGAGCACCGTTTTCCAGTCGTCGCGCTCCGGAGCTGCCTCGGGTGTTGGGGCCTTCAGGCCTGCAACTGCAGCGCTCGGCTTGTATTGCAGGCCTTGCTGTCGCTGCATCAAGTCGCGCGCTTGCGCCCATCGGTCCGGCGCAGCTTCTGGCTGCACAGCGGCTGCGCTAGAGGCCTGCGAGCCAAGCCACTTGTTCAAGTCGTCTTCGTCTTCGTATGACATGGTTGGCTCGCTCACTCCCAAGGACCGGGGTTTTCTTCGTCGTACTTACGTTGGTACTCGCTGTCGACGTAGACTTGATTGACCGCTTCATCAGCGCGTCTATCCTCGCTCTTACCTCGCAGAATCTCACGCTGCGTGTCGTTGATGCCAGCTTGCGCCGTCTGCGCAACACCCGTCTGACCGAGTGCAAACTCGCCAGCGCGCCCGCGGTCAACGCCTTCGTCGCGTAGGCCTTCGTTTGTGCGACCAGTGAGTCTGTCGTAGCCTTCCACGAAGTCGCGATTGCTTTCGATAGTGCGACCAGCAACGCGGTCGTCACGCTCGAAGCCCATGTCGATACCGTGCTGCGCGCGTCCGGTGTAGCTGTCAGCGCGCCTGTCAGAGTTCTCTGTCGTGCGGAAACCAGCGTCAGCAAGCCCCGCTTCGCGCTCCCACATGTCGCGCTGTTGACCCGCGTTGAAGTCATCGCGATGACGCGCTTGCACGTTTGTTTGCTCGCTGTTGAACATGCTAATGGCGTCGTTCGCCGTTCGCATGTCCGTCGCCATGTTGCCTTGCTGAATCGCGCCTTGCAGCATCGCGTCGCGATTGCCCATGCGCATAGCGTCATCTTGCCCGCGCATCGTATTGAGCATGCTGCCCATGCCCTGCGTACCTGCGAGGCGCGCGTCGCGATTGCCCATGCGCATCGCATCATCGCTCGCACGCATGCTGTTCAGCATTTGGCCTTGGCCCTGTGTACCTGTGAGACGCCTATCAGCGTTTGCGTTGCGCATCGCGTCATCTTGCCCGCGCATCGTGTTCGCCATCTGCCCAGCACCCTGCAGACCTTGCATCTGCTGAGCGCTGTTGAACTGACGCATTTCATCATCAGCGCGGCGCATCTCGGTAGACATCTGGCCTTGGCCTTGGATGCCTGCGAGTCGTTGCTGATTATTGGTTATCGCCATCTTGTCGGCTGCAGACTTCGTCGCGAAGTCGCGCTCAAACGATTGGTCAGCAATCGTGCTCGACATGTTGCCGTAGTTGACCAGCGCTTTCTCAGCGCGGTCTACAGCCTTCGCATTCGCCCCCAAGTCTTGGAGCGCTCGGGTGTTGCTCGCCTCAGCAGAAGAAGCATTGAGATTGCTAAGGGCCATCGTAGAGCCGCCCATGCCGCGGCGCTCAAGCTCGCGATAGTTCGCGTCACGCGCAGCTCGCTGAGATTGCTCTTGAGCCAATCGCGACTGCATATACATGAAACGTTCTGCATCAGTCTGACGTGGGTCCATGCGCTCCCGGAACTCTCCGAGCGCTTCCTTTTGAGCAGCCAGCGCTTCCGCATCAGCTTGCGCCGTCGCCGCTTCGCTTTCGAGGTCCATACCTCCACTCGCAAACTGCCCGTAGTCATCGAACACCCCTTGCTGCATGCCTACAAGGCCTGCGTCAGAGCTAATCGCGTTCGCGCCGCTCGCGTAGTCCATGAATCCGCCGTACACGTCTTGCTGCTGTCCGACGAGTCCTGCGTCAGAGCTGACATCGTTCGCGCCGCTCGCCCAGTTGCCAAACTGGTCAACTACGCCTTGCTGCTGTCCGACGAGTCCCGCGTCTGAGTAGATGTCATTCGCGCCGCTTGCCCAGTTGCCAAACTGCGAGACAACACCCTGTTGCTGACCTACCAGGCCAGCATCGGAGCTGATGCTATTCGCGCCGCTAGCCCATCCACCAAGCTGGTCATAGGATGCTTGCTGTCTAGCGACATCTGCAGGGTTGGAGCTAATGTTCTGGTGATAGGCTTCTGGCGACAGCATGCCCATACTGTTAGCGACACCAGTTAGCCGACCGAGAGTGCCTTGGTCTGCAGCATTGTTCTGCTGGTATTGCTGGCCGAGTCCGGAGATAAGCGCATTGTTCTGCGTGTTCGCATTCTGCGCTGACCCACGTAGTCCTGTGAGCTGCGCCCGATTGCTGCCGGTCGCCTGATTGAACGCGTTAGTCTGATTGGTCAGCGCTGTGTTGCGGACGCCTTGATTTGCGCCGATAGCGTTGTTGAATCCCTGCGCATGCGGCGTGAGCGCGTCGTAGAACCCTTGGCCCTGTTGTGCCTGTTCACCCATAAAGCTGTTCCAACGCCCTTCATCAGCGGCGCGGTCAAGCTCTCGAATGTCATCGAACGCGCTGAGGTCGCCACCACGCGCGCGCGTTTCTGCATTGCTTCGGCGCGCTGTTGCATCTTCGGCAGCAAGGCGCGCATTCTCCGCAGCTTGATTGTCCAGATACTCTTGCGGAGTTACGCCGTTGATGGCTGCGAGCCATTCAACCATAGGGTCTATCGGTTCAGGCATGTTGCACCCCAAAATAGATGAATGTGTAAGTCAACACTGTTGGGTCCGGTTCGGGAGCTACTGTCATGCCATCGATGGAGCGTAGGACTATGGTGTTAGGGAGTGTTGAGGCGTGAAAGTCACACGCAACACCCGAGCGAAAGAAGCGCGCAGGGTCACTGAATGCCCAGATGCGTGATGCGATGATGCTGACCGGCCGGAACCCGCGCGGTAGCGGGATATTCATCGGCTCGGTGTACGGCGCGTGCCAGTCGAGAATGAGCGTACGCCCCTCAGTGAACCCTGTTGGCAATCCAGGCCCTCCGCCGTTGATAGGCCCGGTTCCGGGTGTTGTGCCGCCTCCCGGTCCTGGTCCGCCTGCGCCGCCATTGGGCAGCGGTCCGCCGAGCGCCGGCCCGAATCCGTAGCCTGGCATTCCTGGCCCACCCGGGTTGCGGCCTCCGCTCCAGCCCACCGGCCCCTGTGGCGCGCGAAAGGTGTCTGCTACGTCGCGCGCAAGGCCATCGATAGCGTTTACCAGCTGCTCGAAGGGGTCCATGTTGCCGAGGCCAATCTGCCTCGGCTGGTACGGGCTTAGCCGGAGCCCGTTGCCGAACGGGTTACCTTGCGTCCCTGTTGCAGGCAGCTGACGGCGGCGGAAGTTGTTCGCTGCTGCCTGCACCGCGAGCGCAGCTTGCCGCACGCGGCCCGGCCGGTCACCAGCTTGCAGAACACTACGCTTAGCGCACGTGCTCATGTTGTACCCTTCGCTCTACGGATAGTCGTCGTGTAGTGGTTACAGATGATGCTTGCGCCGAAGAACTTGTAAGAGCATGTGCCTTCGGGCGTCGTATAGCCGAGGCTGATGCTGTTGTTTACGGCTGGCGCGTCGCGCGGCACTTCCATCCACGTTTGCGCAAGTGCGAAGTCTTCAGGGTCGCCTTGGTATGACGTGTCGATGCCTGTTTGCACGAACGACGGTACGTCCTCTGCGTCGTATGGGTCGAGGTCCCGCGTCATGCCTTCCATCTTGTTTACGAGGATTGTCATCTCTTCGCCTTCGCAGTCGCCTGCGAAGAACCATTCGACTTCGCTCCAGCGCTTCATGCTTGCCGGGTCGCCGTCAAACACAGGTTGGAAGCGCACAACACTCTGCTGCCGTACGGTTGGTGACTTGCGGCGCACGATAAGCTCTGCGCCTGCAATCTCAGCGACTGTCACTTCAGTCTGCAGATTGCCAACGGTGCAAGCTACTTCAGTGTCGGCAACTCTGATGCGTGACCATTTGTTGAAACGCGTTGAGTAGGTATACGTGAAAGGGTCACCGTCGAAGTTGAAGTGTACATCTCCGGTTGCTTCATCCGGAGTAACGCGCGTCTTATCTGTTGCTGACCACTTAGCCTTACCAACGTTGCCTAGTGCAGTAGTGCTAATCTCACGCACATTACCGCCACCATCAATAACAACGCAACCAATGTTAGACGCACAGAATACCAAATCACCAAGTTTGCCGTAAGCTTTGGGACCTCGAAGGAGTACTTGCGTATCGATTTGGTCCAAAGCCCAATCGAAGCCTGCGCTTGAACTTCCACCCGTACCGCTGAGTCGGTGGATTCCATGCTCAGTCCAAATAACCATCGCTTGCGACGTTGCGCACGCACCATAAACTTGCCCTGTCTTGCCTACGAGTCCAGCCGCTACGACAGCTTCAGGCTGCCCATTCTCGGTCCACATCATGCCGTTTTTGCGGCGCGGTCGCGTCACCAGCTCGGCTGTCTCGCTGAGTGTTGGGAGCGGTGGTTGGTAGTTCTGACCGTTCGATGCTCGGATGGTGAAGTCGCCTGCAGCCGCATAGTCGAAGCGAAACGCAATGCCTGTTGCCGGTTGCGTCCACTCGCCTGGGGTGTCCGGGTTCACGCGCGCGAGGTTATCCACGTTGCAGACCGTCTGACTCGCCAGGTCATCTGCCTGCCCGAGCGGGAACTGCTCACCGTTTACCTCTACGTCGTCAACTTCTTCGTCGCGTGTACCTACTCCCCAGGCGCTCGACCAGTCATCAGTAAGGTTACCCATGCCGCCCGCTGCACGAGCAACTCGTGCTGGCGGTTCAGTGATGTCGAAGTAGAAAGTGTAACCCCTAAACTCTTCAACCACTCGCGCAATGGGAGGTGGTCGCTTTTGGCTGCTTGCTCCGACGACGGTTGCATTTGTGTATAGCGCCTCGCCAAGATTCTGGTCGCCAGTTGCCTCTTCCCACGTATGCGAGTCGAGCGCCGGGTCCGGAATCGTGAACGTAGACGACATGAAGTACTCAGCCGTCGTGCTGATGCCTTGCTCATAGTCTTCTGCTGTCTCGCCAGGTGCAGGTCTACGCGTCTGGTAGGTGCGGTACACCTCAACCATATCGCCAGGCAAGTACTGTGGGTGGTCCGGTCGCTGGTAGATGGTGATGCTGATGTTGCGCCTGTCGGCTTCAGCATCTTCTTCGTAGTCGCCTGGCGCGAAGGTTTGAGCTGCAGCTGACGGCGGACCAGTTACCTCGTAGCAGTCGGGAAAGTGGCGCGTGATAACCGCGACCGTGTGAGCTTGCTGGCCAGCGTGCAGAGCGCCTGCACCTGTCTCAGCGATGGCTTCTGTCGAGATTGCCGGCGCGAACATGCCTGCGAGGCGAGGCGCGCGCTCAGCCGCTGTCGTGGGCGCCAAATAGTCGAACACCATCGGCCCGACATCGGTGCACACAAACACCCTGTCGCGCGCGAGCATCCAGCTAACGCGATTGTCTATCTCGAAGCTCACAGCTTCGCTGTATGCACACGTAGCAGCTGCCCAATCGCTCGGGGTGTTGGACGCGTCTATCCAGCAGTAGCGCCACGCGCCCGCCCGTTTGGCAAGCACGAGCGTGTATCCGGTCGGTAGCGGGATAATCTCGGCAGCCTCGAAGCTGCCCGTGTCAGCCTCTAGCGTAAGCGTCTCCACGAACTTCGGTGCAGCCTCGTGGCTGCCGGCGCTGCGATATACGACGCCTAGGCTTACAGCAAGCGCGCCGTCTGGATACTGGCCAAGCTTGCTCGGGTCCGTAATGAGTCCGAGAGGCTCAAGGATAAGCGGCTTTGTCAGAGGCACAGTTACCTCCAAGCGTGCTGAATAGGTTTGTGCGTGTCGACGCGAACGCGCGGCAGCAGGTAGCTCTTGAGTCGTTGCAGCTCGTCGCTGCTAGCTGCGGCCAAACGCTCGGCGCGCGTGTCCAAATCTCTGCGTCGGCAGATGGGTATAGCCGCGATGGAGCCGAGCAGGGTGTGGAACTCTTCCGGCAGCTGCGGCCAATCGGTCTGGCCCTCGAAGCGCACGTAGTCTCCCGGCTCGACGCGCGCGACGCTGAAGCCCTCGGCCACCTGCAGCGTAGATGAGCTGAGGACTGTCGCGCTCGCGCTGAGTAGCGAGCGCTCGAAGTTGCCGCGCGGCTCGATGCAGTCGATGATATTCGTACCGCTAAGCGTAGCGTTAGCGTTGAGCCTATCTACAGGCATCGAGTTAACCGTAATGATGCGAGTCTCGTGGTCAACTGCAGTCACAAGGCCTGCTGTCTGCGTCTCGACAATCTGCGATGACTTGACGACAGTCTTGACGCGTAGCATGCACGTGTCGATACGTGTTGGATTGATGAGATAGATGTACGAGCCTCGCAGTGTGTAGAACTGAGGCCAGGAGTACATGCGCGCTTCTTCTGCGCAATCCTGCGCTTCAGCTTCTATCGCCTCATCGAACGCAATCCATGTGCGCCCGCTGTCGTTGCTGATGTCGCACTGTTCGATAGCGGGCACTGCGCGTGCAGGCAAACGCACGAACGGGTTGCCAACACCCAGTTGCCGCGTGAATGTGTGAAGCCAGTAGCCTGCGCGTGCGTTGCTGATAAGCGGGTTGAACACCTTCCGCATCTGGTCGTTCAGCAGCTGCACAATCTTCGCGCGCGTGAACTCAGTCGAGCGCGCGCTGAGTGTTGCCTCATCGCGCGCCCACTCGACTAGCTCCAGCTCGTTCATCGAACGGCGCCCCGAAGTCGCGGGTCATCCTCAGCCATCGTCTGTGGCCGTTGCTGCGCCGCGTACTGCTGCGCTGCTTGCTGGAACATCTGGCCCGGCGCGACAGGGCTTCTGCCTGCGCTCGGGTTCTGAATGACAGGCGCACCCTGCCCAGGGTCGCCCCACGGCTGTTGTTGCAGACCCTTGCTCATGCCGCGGAGTGCTGCGGTTGCTTGCGCGCCCCACTGCGCTGGCATGCCCTGCCCGGGCTGTCCTTGCGGTGCGCCTTGTGGTTGCTGCGGCATCTGCCACGGCGGCTGTTGCGCCGCGAGGCCGCGTTGCATGCCTTGCATCATTGGTCCGGGCATTAGTAGGCCGCCTTTAGCTGCAGAGACACGGTGCCTCCGCCGCTTGTGTAATCGTAGGTTGCGATAACGAATGGCGGAGGATTCGCGATGCGAATCACGCCCCTGTAGGTGCCGAGCGGCAAGCCTTCGAGTGTTGAGAGGACGCCCGCCGTGAAAGTTAGGTCGTCGCTGTCACCTGACACGCTGATATGCGTGCCATCGGATAGCACAGGCCACGAGCTGTACGCGCCGTCGTCTTCAACGTTGCAGCGTAGCGTGACTGTGCTGATAAGGTCCGCTGCTGAAGCTACGAGCTTGTACCCAATGAACAAGGCTAGCGCTTGCGTGTCGTTACAGTTGATAACTTTGCTTGTCGCGTCTGCGGCGGCAGCATCGAGAATCGTTTTCGTAGTCTTGTTTCTCATCGCGCTCCCCGCACCTTTTCATACTCGTCTCGCTCATCGCCCCAGCTGCCGAAGCTTTGCGACACGTCTTGAAAGCCTTGCTGCCGAGGCGCTTCTTGCCTGTTCAGCAGCGCCATCCCAACACCCCCTAGGATGTTGCCCATCTGACTGTCTGGTCGCTTAGGCGCATTCTCCATGCCGCCTAACGCCATCTGCGTGTAGCCAGAATCCCCAGCTCGCGCAGCTCGCCTGTCATGGATATCGCGAATCAGCTTCTGCCGATGCTCCATGGAGTTCTTCTTGTGCTCGTGCTTGCCTTGCTGGTCTTGGATAATGCCAGCAGCGAGCGCAATGCCGAGCTGCGCGAGTAAGGGGATTGCCATATCAGGCCGCGTCCTCAACGTCGCCTGGCGAGACGATGTCCTTCACCAGGAAGTTGTGCCAGTTCTCTCGAACGAACGGCGCTTGGTTGCTGTACATGACTGACTGGCAACCGGACTTGTCGATGAGCGGAGTCAAGAAGCCTTCGTTCAGGCCCTTGATGGGACGCATGGTGTTGTCGGTCGTTCCGACGCGGCAGCCGCCCGAGCTGTTCGCGATGTACTTGGCCTGACCTTGCTTCGCGAGGTCCCACACAACCACTTCGATGTTGCCTGCGGGAGTCTCGAAGACGAGCTTCGATTCGCCCTGTTTCTTCACGCCACCGGCTGACGTGTCGCGATTCAGCGCGCTGAACTCTTCTGCGAGCGCAGCGAACGCGGAACCCGCAACCATCAGGCGCCCGCCTTCGCGTGAGCCGTTGTCTGCGATGAGCGCTGCCCACTCGCGGATAAGCTTGCGGCTCAGTGCGCCGTTGTCAGCAGAGAAGATAGGCGTTCGGAACTGCGAGATGATGCCGACGTCCACGCCAAACAGCGTGCCCGTCTGGGTGTTCATGATAGCTTCCAGGCCGATGCAGGAGTTACCCAGCCAGCCCTTCGGCACAATGACATCGCCCGCCTGCGGCGTGACAGCCGAGCCCGCCTTGTACAAGCGAACGTGCGTCTTGGTCTGCGTGGGAGCGCCAAGCACCTGCACGTCACCAACACGCAGCGTGGTGCCGTCGGACTGGTAGATATCGACAAGCGCGTTGCGCATCGAAGGCCAAAGGCCACGGATGTAGCTCTTGGCAGTCAGGCGAACATCGCGTGCAGTGGACAGTGCGCCCGCTGCGTTGGTCGAGAGAACGCCGATGTTGCTCGCGAGTGTTGAGCCGGCGCCGGGACCGTAAGCGAGAGCGAGGTCACGGTAGAGACTCGCGCCCTTACCTTTCGCCTTCATCTTGAGCGACATGATATCGTTGTAGGAAGTGTTGCTTCCGTTCAACGATGCATACACGTCGTCCCAAGAGTACTGAGCGCGCATCATGATGGTAGAACCATCAAGCTCCGCACGCGGCACCTCAGCGCCAATCGCTGCGTTTAGGTCGAAGAGACCACCCGCGCGCGACGCTGTCTGACCGTGTTCGAGGCCAGCCAAGAAGCTGACTTGGTATTTCTCGCCAATCTTCTGCTCTTGCCTGAAGGGGAGCAGTTCGGCGACGGTGTTGATTTCGGGCAGCGCATCGAAATAGCCGCCGTATTTGATTTTGAAGTTGCCAATGAGGGCAGGAGTAATCGTCACGTTTAGAGCCTTTCGGAGCAAACAGTTGTTCGCTGCGTCGGATTGGCTCTGCGTGTCGGCTTACTCGCTACCTCTGCGTGCGCTGGTTTACCCGTAGGTCCAGGACTCGCCGCAGATGGCCTTTGGCCTCAATCGCTCGATGCTTCGCGCTGCACTCTGACCATGACCATAGCGCCCCGGTGTGTCAAGAGAGACTGCACCAGGGCGCTACGTTTTTACTCTTCTACGTCCAGCTCGTAGGTGGCGTCGAAGTCGGCCTTCGACACCAGCGTGTAGAACTTCGGGAGCGGGTCTGCGGCTGCCGTGTAGACAACGAAGTCCCCCACAACACCCTTCGACCAGCCGGTCCGCTCACACACGATGTACGCCCCGTCGCTCAGCAGCTTGATTGCTTGGTCAGCGACGGCTGTCGTGTACCAGGTTGGAGGTGATGCGGCGCCCAGCTCGTGGGCCTCGCAGGTAAGGTCAGCAGTTCTGTTGTATGTAGCCATGTCCTGTTGTCACTTTCCCATTTCGCTCCAGCGCTTGCGCGTTGGCTGGCCGATGTTACCACGCTGCCCCGGTTGCGCTGCCGGTCCAGTGCCTCTGAGTGTTGGGGGCGCGACTTTCTTGGGGCCGCCCAGTCGGCGCGCGCGCGGTCCGCTCGTCATCCTGTCTAGGTTCTGCTTAGTCTGCAGCACGAGCTGCTTGATAAGCTTGGGGCTCGGCGTGCGCCCGCGCTGCAGAACAGGGGGTTCAGTCCACTGCCCGTCGGGACCTTTGACGCCCGCAGCTGCGCGCTCGAACACACGCTCCAGCTCGTACACGAAGCCATCATCTTCCACGTATTCGGGCTTCAAGCCCAGCTCCTTATAGATAGAGGGGAGCGTGTTGATAATGTGCTGCTGTACATGAACGATGTCCGGCGCTTGCGCGCCTTGTGCTGCTTGCTCTGCTGCACGTTGTGCATTCAGCTCAGCTTCGAGCTGCTTTGCTTTCTGTTCGTTGAAATGCGCTCGTATCTCCGCATCGCGCGCAGCGAGTAGACGCCGCTGCTGATGCGGCGGCAGTTGCTCAAGCTCCGCACGCTCGTTTACGTACTGCAGCACCATAGCTTCGAGTGTCTTCTCATCAGCCATATAGCGCGCTGCACGTAGGCCTCGCACTGCGTCACCTGAGCGCATGTCTTCTGCAAGCATGCGTTGCCCAGTGATGAGTCGGTCAACTTGTCTGCGGCTGTCTGCAACCTCCGCAGTCTTGCGTTGATAGTCGCGGTACATGAGGACGTTGTCCGGTAGGTCGCGCAGGCGCATAGGCACCTGTCCGCCTTTGCCGTCATCGAACCACATAACCTTGTCCATGAACTCGTCTGGGATGTCGGCGGACTCTTGCCACTCTTGGAACTTCGCCGCCATCTGCTCGGGTGTGAGCGCGCCTTCGGGCGGTCCCGTCTCATCTTCGAGCAGCTGCTGTTCTTCTGCAGCAGGCTCATCGAGCGACTGCATTTCCGCTTCATCAGTCGGGGCCTGCTCACCCTCAACACCCTGCTGTGCGGGTGCCGGTGCAGGGTCATCGAGCGACACCATGCCCGCGGGTACTTGTCCCGCGTTCACGGTGCCTAGGTCGCTTATGCGCCGGTACGTTGCGGGGTCTACTGCGCCGGCCATTGGTGAGCCAATATCGCTGGCGCCGATGCTTCCTAATGTCGTGTCACTCATGCTGCTGCCTTATCTTTCTTCGGGGCTTTTTTCTTGGCTTTGTTGGGTGTTGAGGGAGGGCCTTCACTGCCTGCCGGTTGAGGCGGCTGCATAGCCGGGTCCATCGCGCCTCCAGGCGACATCGCTAGCTCTGCCTTGGCTTGGTTCAGGCGCTGCTGGAAGATGAATGCGTTGTTACCCGGCAACACGGGCGGTTCTGGCTGATTGTCGAGTCGCGCCGCGACCGGGTTCTGGTTTTCAAGCATCTTGCAATGCTCATCGAGATGCACTTGAAAGCGCATGATGACTGCGGGGTCAGCCTCGGGCAGCGTGCGATACTCGTCGAACGCTGACTTGTGGTCGTTGAAGTGGTCGTAGTGGTTATCGTACATGCTCGCGCTAACTGGGATGTCGCCAGCTAACAAGCGCTCATTCTCGATAGCGATAAGGTTGATAGAACGGCTGTCGTTCTTACCGTACTCATCGTCACCACGCGTAATCATCTGCACCGCCTTAGCGCGTTCGCGAGGGTCTTCGATGTCCTTTGTCAGCTCTACCAGTTTCACGCGCGCGAGAGACCCACGCATTGCGTCAGGCACAGCCTTAGCGACAAGGCGTCTGATGCTGCCGAATGACTCGGGCGTGAACGCTTTCGCAAGCGGTGCGCCTGACTTGCCCGCTATCTCGATGATGAACTCTACGTTACCGTAGTTAATCATCATATCGATAGTGTCGTTCATTACCTCAGTGTCGTGCGTTACGAGCTGCGCCTGCGGTAAGCTCAAGTTACGCGCGGTAATAGCCTCGAATACAGCCGCATGCGCGCCTGATGTCGTGTCTTCAATCGTGCCGCGGGAGACATCACCAAAGCCCGAGATACGTGGGAGCGCTTCGATAAGGTCTTCTTTAAGCGCTTGTGCACCCGGAGGCATCGGTTGTATCTGCAGCATGACAGGAGGCGGAGCACCACGTGGACCAACGATTTCCCGTGTGCCTCCCGATGCTTGTTCGCCCGGTATAACACGCTGAGACTCTTCTCGATAACGCGTCTGTTTGCCGTAGTACGCATAGTTCGCTAGCTCCGCGCTTCGGATACGGTTGAGTGCATCTTCAATCGGTCCGATGCCGAGAGCATCGGCGAATGACATTGCGTTATCGGTGTACTTAGAGTTCAGCAGTATTCTGACAGGTAGCCTACCAGCTGGTAGCGGGCAGCCTCCCTGTGAGATATGCAGATCGCCGATGATGATGTCGTAACGTCCACCCTTCAGCTCATCGAACGTGCCACGAGGCATCTCGATAGAGTCTGCATAGTAGAAGTGCATAATGATGATGTCACCCTCATCAGCACCATACTCGTCCTGCCACATAGCTAGCCGATAAGCCATGTACTCATCAGTGCACGATTGGTCGAGGATTTGCTGTGCATGCTCCGGGAAGCGCTCTGCGAGCACGTACAGATTTGCCCGTTCGAACGCTACAACCCAGTTAGCTTTCGGGCCAACGATGGCATCTTGCGCGAAGAATGTCGGGTCGAGCGCTTCACGGTACGGTGCGCCTGATTTTGCTGGTCGCTTTTGCTTGACGAGCTTCGGCACGACTTGCCCTTGCTCATCAGTCACAGGTACCGGGTTGCCCAGCTCGTCCAGGTTCGGAATCGGCTCGCCCGTCTCCGGGTCTACTTCATCCTTCACGCTCATCTGAGGCACCACTTCGCCCGTTGTCGGGTCGGTCAGCGGTATCTCGTATTCTTCGAGTACGTCATCGCCCCGCATCGAATCCCAGCGCGTGTGCGACGCTGTTGCGCCGTACACGATGAGATTCTCGGCGAGGTCTACCTGCGAGGGCTTGATGTGCTCGGTGTAGATGTAGTTGGCTGCTTTCTCGCCAACCTCCGATGCCATCACGTCTCGCTGTGCGCCGGTGCTCGCTACGACGTGGAAGCTGATAGGCTCCGCGAGCAAGAATGCCAGCTGCTGCCTGATGAGCGCGCGCATCTCGGGAACATGGATGTTCACCTCGGGCTTCTTGCGCGTGCCCGTGTCGAGTGTTGTGCTGTCGCCAAAGCCGTGCTTGCCTTGACGCATGAAGTAGTTCGCGTACTGCCTTCGCCACTTCTCGGTGAGTCCAAGGTGCTCGGCTACGTCGAAGTAGCGCTTCACCTTGGCTTTCACTTCCTTGACGAAGTCGGGGCCTTGCTTCTTTGCCCAGAAGTCTTGCGGTATTAGTGCCATGGCTGCTTAGCACCAACTCAGCCGCAACACCTGCGGGCGCTGCGAGCCAAGGTCGACGAATGCGAGGCGCATGCCCATCGGAACGATGTTCTTGCCGACCTCTTCAAGGAAGCCCGGCACGTCCAGGATTGCAGGACGCAGCGGGTGCTCACGCACAAACTTCGGTTCGATGCTGTGACTCACCTGCATCTCATCCATCAGCTCTTTCTCGGGTCGCATGACTGCAGTCATCGCACCATCATTGCGTACATGCGGCTCCATGACTGGCTTGGCGCAGTCGCGGAACACGAAGCACACGCGAATGCCGCCTTGCAGCGCGAGCAGGTGAAGCTCATCGAACACGCGCTGCTCATCGATTGCTTTCTTCACGTTAGCTTTCAGGAAGCGCATCGCGAGCTTTGATTCCTGCCCCTCTGCAGGTATAAGAATGACTGTGCTTTTGTCATTCAGCATCGATAGTTGCTTGTCAGTGATTGCCATAACTCAAATCTTTCGGTTGCAGAACGTTGTGTTTATGCTTGTCGCAGAGCTTCCACATGCCTGGACGCGTGCCTGAATGCGTCCAGCCTTCTTGTGAGAGCTGGTAGACTGTCTTCGGGTAAAGCACGTCATAGCCTTTGATGACGCAGTCCGTGCACCCATCGGCAAGCGCTTCGTTTGCGATTTGGTTGAGTTTGCTCATGGCTTAGAACCTATCCGCGATGCGGTTGAGGGTCAGTTGCTGCTCTTGCTGCAACTCGTGCATGTGCGCGACGGTCGCCTTGAGTGCTTGCAGCTCATCAGCGTTCTGCGTGATGGCAGCGCGCTCCTCAGCAGTCTTGGCTGCACGGTCCTCACGCTCGCAGTTGAGCTTCATAAGGTCGAGACGCGCGCTCGCATCATCGCGCGTGCGCTGCACCTTCGTGTAGCTGTTGTATGCGAATGCAGCCGCTGGCGGCAGCACGAACGCGAGGATGTCAAGCAGCGTCATTGCCGCCTCCAACACCCTGTAGAGACGCGGCACGGCGAGCGCGCATCTCACGTAGCAGTTGCAGCTCATCCTCAGACGGCTCGAACGGTTCGCGGGGTGTTGGCGCTTCGATGCCTTCTGCCACTGCCGTAGCGACAGGGGGCGCGAACGCATCCTCGACCAGCGTCACGATTTGACCATCGGGGCGTTGCCAGCGAATCTGCTGCTGCGAGAGCAGAATCATCGCGCGCATGTGCCGCGGGCTGATGCGCACGGGGTTCTGGAACTGCCCCTGTGCGCCGTTGACCGCGTTGATAACTTCGTTGACCGTTGCTTGTGCTAGTGCGTCTAGTGCCATCTCATTTACCTTTCGTTCGTAAACATATGCCCGCAGTCAGCGCAGCGTTGCGGCTTGTCGTGGCTGCTGAACTCGTATCCACATTGGTCGCAGTTGTAGGCTTTAGGTCCGTGCTTCCTGTCGTATGCTTCAATGAATGCTTGAGCATAATCGTCGTTGCGTTCGATGCCGCGCTTTTGCAAGTCGCGTAGCTCGTCAACGAAGTCTTGTCTGTTGAATGCACGCCCCTTGCTCGCGTCGTGCCGAGCGTGCTTCAGTGACTCGCGCTTCGCTTGCTGATGCTTCTGTTGCTGCGCGTACTCCACTGGGTAGCTCTCATTGTAGAGGCATGGGTTCTCTTCGCGAGGGCACATAGCCCCCATAGCCCTTATGTATTCTGCCCCGCACACAGTGCATTTGCGGCGTGATGTTTCGCGCATCCAATCGATACACCTACAAGGTGAACAGACGCACAAAAGGCAGAGGCTCATGGCTCGTATCCTTCCGCTGCAAGCGCATCGGCGCTCTCCTGCGTGATGATGTCTGCGTCAGCGAGGTCTTGAGGCGAGTTGAGAAACGTGTTCACGCCGCCGTTGTCGGCGACGCGCGCGAACATCTCTTGATACAGAGCGTTCGGCACGTGCAGCGACTCGGTCTTGCCAGCGTTGCGGCCGTACGGCTCGATGCCTGCAAGCACTGGCAACGGCTCGTATGCCTCTCCCATGTTCCGCATGCGCTCCGCCTCTAGCGGCTGCACATAGGGAATCTTGTACTTCGGCAGCAGTGACGCAGCTCGACGCCGCTGCTTGTGCGTCAGCCGCTTGCCTGGCAGTTTGTTAGCCTTCTGCCGCGCTCCAGCGTTGCAGAGCGGGCAGCGTTCGAGCGCTTGCGTCACGTCCCACACGAAGCGCGTCTTGCAGACGCTGCAGTCGTATGTGATTAGGTTCTCCTTCGGTACGCCAGCCTCAATCAACGGTCGTGCTTGGCTCTTGATTGCCAGTGGGCGCGGCTTGTGCGGAGTGTTGGCGAGCTTGCGAGCCGCTTGTCGCGCTTGCTCCCTGCGAATCATGCTTAGGCTCAGTCCCATCAGTGACTCCTGTCATCGTGAATGTGTGCCATGGTTGCGTGAGAAGTAGCTTCACGTGTCGTCCGTTCGTACGCAGCTAGCAGCTGCTGTTGCACGTAGTCTTCTGCGTAGCGCGCAAGCTCGCGCCAATGCAGCTCAAACACGTCGTCGGTGACCGGGTACCACGTTGGCACTTGCTTACGGAACAGTAACGTATCGAGCACGCGGTCAGGGTCTTGGTACATCAGCGTTAGATTGACGGCTGCGTGGTCGAACACGAGCGAAGCTGACGCATGCCAACCGTTGCCTAAGTCTACGTGCACATCGTTATTGTACGGTATGCGGAAGTGCTTCATTCGCCAGCCCTCCACTCCTTCAAGTAGTCCTCAATCATCTTGCGCGCGAGTGGTCCCATCGGCGCATACTTCACGGGCTCGCGCCAACGTCGCGCTGTCCAGCATGTGAAGAACAGCGTAGGCACGTGGCGCGAACACCCCGCGCACTCGGGCAAGCAGCACGAGCGCTCACAGCGACAGTCAGTCACTGCATGATTGCAGTTGCGACACCAAGGTGGAAGACCGTCAATGAACGTTACCACATCCCCTCCTCTTCATCGTCGACGAACAGCTCCGGCACCCACGACTCAGTCTTCGGCTTCAGCAGGTGTTCCGGTGGTTCGCAGAGCATATTCCAGTACTCGGGCCAGTTCCTCAGCGCGTAGACAACGCACGCCGCGAGGTCCACGTGACCATAGAGGTTGTGCTCTGCGAACTTCGTGTGTTGGGTGTTCCACTGTGCTGCGTGGCAGTGCTTGTACGTCAGCTCTGCCATCGGCCCGAACGCGACCTTGCCTTGCGCCATGCGTGCGCGAGCGTTCTTGACCATTGAGTCGACGAGGTCATCCTTGGTCGTTGGTGCTACGTGCAGGCCGTAGATGGTGCTTAGGTCGTTGATGACTTGCAGAGCTGTGTCGCTAATTCGAACCACAGGCGCGCTCCGAAAGAGCTTGCTGTCGTGGTCGTACCACTGCCAATCGCTGAGCATGTCGTTACCGTCAGCGGCTGCGCGCTCGCCTAGCTGCGCAAGCGAATGAAGCATCGGTGCGTGATGCTCTGTCCTATCACCAGCAAGTAGACTCGACCATCCACGCGCGCGTAGCTGACCTCTAGCATCATACTCATCGTCAAGCGGAATGCGAGCCAACTTGCCGGATGGCTGTGTTCCCCACAAATCAAACTCCCGAGCTGCAACAATAGCCGCCACTCGCTCAGTGTTTGGATTGCTCTCGGCCCAATCATCGATGAAGACAACTTGCCCTCGTTTCTCGTCGTAGACGCTGAAGCTCACCGCGAACAGGTGAATCTGTCCGGGGTCGAGTGTTGTCATGCCAAGCCCGTACTTCGGTAGCTTGTACTCGCTAAGCTTCATGTGCTCCTCAATCTCTCTGAACACGGTCTTCTGCTTATTGCGTACGCGCTTGCCGTAATACTCGCGCTCGGTATCTTCCGGGTCTATCTCGCGTGCAGCAGAGAGGATTGCGTCCTTACGCTTAGGTGAGAGCGCAGTGTTGTCGTCAATCGTCATGAACACGTAGGCCTTGCGGCGCTGACATGACGGCAAGAACTTCGTATCGAAGTCGTGGTCTGCATCCTCGGGCGCGCTCGACTCAAGGATAAGCGTCGGGTCGCGGCCTCGCTGAAACTGTGGCTGCAGCACGCTGACCACCGTCTTCGCCAGCTTCCCTACGAATGCAGCTTCGTGGATGCTCGCACCATCGCACTTCGGGCCACGCAAGCCCTTTGGGTTCTTGTCGAGCCCGACCAGCTTCAGCACCGACCCATTAGGAAACCAGTACGCAGCCTTCATGCCGCGATGGTGCTTGATGAACGTCGGTCGCACGTCATCGGGCAAGTACTCAATGATAGCGTCTATGTTAGGAATGATGAACTCAGATAAGCTCACCTCTTCTGCACATGCTGATAGGTAACGGCTGTTCGGATGCCTAACGCAATCCTCAACGCGTATCAGGCCTGTGGTAAACGACTTGCCAACCTGTCGGCCTGCGTCGAGCATCCAGCAGTTGTAGAAACCGTCGCCTTCGTACTCGTGCATGCGAGCTTCGAAGTCGCGATAAGGCAGGTAGATTTGCTCTAGTTGGTGCTTGTCAAGCAAATACGACAGGTCACCTAAGCGCCCGAGCCGCTCGGCTGTTAGTCGGTCCTGTTCATCAAGCAGCTCGAGCGACACTGAACATCCTATCAGGGTCGGCTGTTGCGCATGATGCGGAGCTTCGCTTGAAGCGCCTCACGGGCCTCTGCCAGGTTGGTCACCTCGGCTGGGGTGGAGGTAGCGGGCTTGTCGTCAGCTGGCCGCTCAGTGTCGCTGATAAGCTCGAACACGCGGTCTAACAGCCACTTGGCGCTAGCCTCCCGCTGCCCCTCGCCGCGCTGCCTCTTGCCCCTCCCCTTGGAGCCATGACGTATCAACTTAGCTGCGTCCACAGCTCCAGCCACAAGCTCGTCAAGCGCCAGTGCGCGCAAGTGCTCGCGTGTCAGTTTGGGCGCGTCAGCCTCGTATGCGGCACTGAGGAGCGGGTCGCTGGGTGTTGGGCGCTTTTGCACGCTGTTGGCGCTCGTAGCAACGACGCGGCGTTTCTTCAGTGGTTTCGCACGTTTGGTCCCCTTTCCCAGCTTCCGTGAATCCGCGTTCATGCGGTGAGCATGCATTCAGGCGCAAAAAAGCGCAACCCAAACGTTGCACATTGGCACGTTCAGGCTGCGCTGGGGCACTTCTGCAGGCTTACGCTACTCGAACAGCTTCCACACAAGCCATCCCACTAGCACCGCTATGAGCAACGGCGGGAAGGCGCACAGCAGCGTAAGGATGGCGAGTATGATTAGTACCTTCCATAGTTCAGGCATCGGGCTCTGTAACTCTGTACGTCACAGACAATACGCAGCTATCCAGCTCATGAGCATCACGATAGGAATCCAAAGAAGCTCTATTGTCGTTGAACGCTTGCACTGCTGCTCGCGCGACTGTGCGGAACGGATTAGCTCGGCTTCCATCTCCGGAGACATCGCTACCCTCCTTGTTGACCCAATACATCAGTACACTCCATCGTCGCACAACTTAGCTATCTCTTTACGCTTAACGAATGCTTCGATGTAGTCAGCAGCCTCTGTAGCTGTCGCTGCGTTGTCGCAACCAAACTCGCTGAACAAGTCGAACATCTCTTCATAGTCTAGGTCGAAGGCTCGCGTTAGCTGCGAATCTGTGTACAGCGCTGGCATGAGGTCGCCATCAGTATCCGGGTCTTTATACACCAACATGCCATTGCGAATGCGCAAGACGTCCTGCAAGTCTGTGCGTGCGCCTAAGTGCCCGAGCGCGCACGCAGGAGTACCGCACCAATCCTCCGGCAAGTCTTTCCCATCGAGGTCCCACAAGCGTTTTTCATGCACATACGCGCGCATAGAAAAGCGCTCCGGATTAGGAGCTTCGCGCAGTGCGCGCACAACAGCTAGTAACAGTTCTTTGTTCACGGGTTAGGTCCTTTCCGTATCAGTATAGGGGCTCGCAGGCATTGTCCTGCGGCTTGTCACAATCACACACGCCTTGTGCGAAGGTGTCAAGATTTGTGTAAAGAAACGATGTGTACTTAAAGCCTCTGCTTACGAATGTGTCACTGATTGCGTAGTCTGCACCGATGCACTGCACTGTGAGGCCATGCTTACCGTTGCCGTACAGGTGTGTGCATTGCCAATGCTCCTTCATGAACGCAGCGAGCGCATCAGTGCATGGCGCCTGCATGATGCCTGCGTTATACGCACGCCACGACATGCGCGCGCCATGTACGCACGCACCTGCAGCCAGAATCAAGAAGATGACCAGCTGCAAGCTAGCGCGCTTCAAGGTCGCCAGCGCTGCGCGCATGCTGGTAGCCTCCTTTAGGTTGGCCGCACTCGGAGCAGCGTTCGAGCACTTGCGGCCTACCGCGCTTGCTAGAGCGGCTGCGTGTGGCTGCATAGACGTCGTCGTAGCAGACGCCATACTTGCGTAGGTCGTTGGCTATCATGTGTCCAGCTTGCGCTTCCCTATATGCTGCGTACTGAGGAAATGCGGGGTGTTGACGTATGCGGGCGGCTTTGCTGAGTTTAGTCATCGCTACTCCACACGCCGCTGTCGCCTTCGTTCGGGTCAAAGTCTACGTCCTGCGTGTCTTCGCCCCCGTCGTAGTACGGCGGTTCGTCCGTTGTTCGGCTTGGTGAGTTGCCTCGGTTGCGGTCCTTGTGGTCTGTCTTGTCGTTGGGTCCCATTGAGTCCTCCGCACTGCCCTGCAACCTAGCTACTTGCTGCAGGGCAGACCGGAAGGTTCAGGCCGGAAACAGATCCTTAGCCTCGACACCAGTGCTTAGCGTCGAACCTTCGTCCGCACGCACAGCAAACACCGTGCGCGTTACCACGTTGACACTAGGGTAGCCGCAGCGTCCCGAACCCACGTACTTGCGCGAGGGATACTTGCTGCACACAACCACAAGCGTACGCTCGGTTGAGCTGTCCAGACGTGCCAAGTACTTCTGCCCTACCTTGATGTCTCGTGCTCTCATGTTTGCTCTCCGGTTAGGTCGGTCGCTGCAACTAAAGAGAACCTACCGCCTAGCCTCATGCTTGTCAACAGATTCGGCGCCTAACTTTTGTCTTTCTTCACGTAGGGTCTTTGCCCACACACGCCTAATCTTCACCTCTGCGATGTACTGGTAGCCACGTGCTTGCAGCATGCCTACTGCGTTCGACTTATACGTACGCTCTTGCTCTAGCTTCGTGCGGAACATCTCGGTATCGCGCCTAGCCGCTAGCTTAGCGTTAGGACGCACAATTTGCTCAAGTATCTCTTCATCGGTCATGAGGGTCACAACAGTTGCTCCAGTGCGCGTAGCTCTGAGTAGCGCTCAAACTTTTCTGCCGCCATCTTGTGCAATATGCTACTAGTCTCAGACCCTACAGGGGAAGCGCGCGCAGCTGTCTCTAACGCTCGGCATTCACTCTGCAGCTGCGCTAAGCGCGTAGCCAGATAGGTTGCTGTCTCTTCTCGGTTCATGTGTAATCCTCCGCATCCATCGCGCAGTCTTGGCAACAGTGCACACGATACTCGGGCAGCTCGCACTTGCAGTTGTAGCAGTAGCGTGAGCTTGGAAACGCTGCGCGCGTAGCGATACGCACTGCGGCTGCATCCATGCCATCAGCATCATCAACAGGAAACTCGTTAGCCATGGTCTCTCCAGTTAGGTTAGGGGCCGAAGCCCCTGGTTATCTCAGACGAACAGCGAAGCCAGTGGGATAGCTGCAAGCACCACGAACATCGGGCCAAGCACGACTACCGCTAGGATTTTATCACCGAGTGTCATGTTCTCTCCGGGTTAGGGCCGGTCGGGGTGTTGGTGCCGCCGACGAGAAAGAACATAGGGCGGACCCTCGCGGCTGTCAACACTTTCGACGAAAAAAGTTTCAAACCGCCAAAAGTGGTCGATGTGAGGGGGTGAGGGGGGGGTACGGGTACTTTCCAGACCTCTAAGGAACTCCCTAAAACGAATACATACGTATTACGTTATACTCTGTTTATATAATCTTCATACATAGGATAGGGGTTCATAGAGACAGAAAAGAGAACAAAAAACCCGAGAAACAAAGCGTCTCTCGGGTTGAACCCTACCCCTCAAACACCCCTTCAAAGGCGTCTGGAAGGGTGCACTCTCACCCATCGATTGCCACCCGCTGTGTGCTTTTTCACCCACCCGAGAGCCTTTAGGGCCTTCGATATCGCGATTGAGTGGCGAAACACATCACCTTCCGGTACGCACATGCGTGCGGCGTCCAGAAAGCTCACCTTCGTTTTGCTGCGCAGCTGCTTTGCCAACACCAGCTCATACGGATTGACCGCGCGCACTGCATGCGCTGCCTCGGCCTGCAGCTCCGCCTCATCGCTGGTTAGCCACCACTGCTCTCCCGCTGCGTACCGCAACGCAGCCTCGCGCCAAAGCTGCACTGCCTGCTTGCGCGTCATCGTGCATATCTTCGTGCAAGCCACTGGCCAGTAGCGACGGTTGGCTCGGTCGGAGAGAAAGTCATCGTCATTCGTCGTGCCGATGAAGACCATGCGACGCTGGTGCTCCTCAGCAGTGCGCGCATAAGGCGCACGAACGAAGTCTGTCTTGCGCGTAAAGAATGCCTTCAGTGACTCTTCTTGCGCGCCTCGCAGCGCACGCAGCTCGCTTACCTCTACCAGCAACCCACGCTGCATGACGAGCAAGCTATCCTTATCGCGCGTGTCGAGCAGCTCCTGATAGCCAGAAGGAATGACCGACGCCAGCGTGCGAACAACCGATGTCTTCCCGATACCCTGCTCGCCCATGAGCACGAGCATCGTGTCTACCTGCGCACCGGGCCGCACCGCGCGCGCCACTGCCGCAATCAGCGTCTTCGCAGCCGCAGCGTCAGCGTACGCGCCGCGCTCAACACCCAAATGCCGATGCAGCCACTTGTCTAGCCGAGGCTTCAGCGTCGCTAGCTGCTCGCACGCCTCAGCAGCTGGCAGCAACGCTTCCGGAAACGCGACAAGGAAAGGGTCATACGATGTCATTCGCTCAACGAAGCCTTCGAACATCTCGCGAACCTTGTACGCTGCGCTCTTACGGCACCCGATGCTGTCTAGCCATGTGACCAGCGTCTGCACCATTGCTCGCGGCTTGATTGCACCAGGGTGCATGCGGAAGATGTTCGTCTCAGTCAGCTCAAGCTCTGCTGTACGAGCGTTGACGCGAAAGCTATCTGCGAAGCCTGGGTAACGTGAGAAGATGGCAACGATGTTTGCATCAGTCGCGAGTATCTCATCACGCTGCATGAGAAGGCCTTCGCGCCACGCCGATAAGTCTACAGGCTTAGCGTCTGCGATGGAGGCTTTGCATTGCTGCTCCGATAAGCCTGAGTGGAGCCGAAGCGTGTCAATCACCTTCTGCTCGCCGAGCACTTCCTTGTACTTGCCGAGCTGCGCACCAGCTTCATGCAGCGCTTTCTCAGAGCCTGCATTCTTCGCTAATCGCGCAAGTATCTGCTCCTGCATCTCGCGCGCAGCTTCTTCCATCATGCGGCGAGTCTTGGCCGATTGCTGCGCCAGCCTGTCGCGCTCCATCGCTACGCCCCAAGCGATGCCTTCGAGCACACGAGCAGTGTAAGCATCTGCGCCATGCTTCGTGTCGGGCAGCGCGGCGAAGCGCTCGCCCCACTTGACCGCGAGCCGCTCGGCTTCATCGCGCCACGTCTCATGACCGCGCTTCTTGTCGTTCCAAGTCTTCAGCGCGACTGCGGCGCCGAAGTAGGTACCCGCCTTGTAGGCGTCGAGGTAGGCCGAGGCTGATGTCGTGAGTGTTGCGCGAGCTCTCTTGATGGCTGCCTTGAACGCACCCTCTATCTGCGCGTCCGAGACATCGGCGCAACCCTTGGGGCGCTTGGTGAGCGGCGCAGCGGCGGGCTCGGGCTCGATGGCCGTGATGTCGAGCGGCGTCGTGACCCGAGGACCCTTCAACACCCCAAGGCGCTTGCCCTCCGGTCCTCCAATGGGGTCGGCGGTGTAGTGCGGCTGCACGGTGCGCCACGTGACAGGGTCCACGTGCTCGGTGCCCTTGAGCCATTGCCGGAGCTGTGCGCTCGTGAGCGGGGCGTCGAGCAGGAACCATAGGTGCAGCTTCGCGACCTTCACGTCGGTCCCTGCGGAGGCCGAGGCCTGCCACACGCAGCCAGCGGCGGCGAACGCTTCAGGCAGCAGACCCCTCACGTAGGCGGCATGGTCGTCGGTGTAAGGGAAAACCCTGAGGCTTTTTGGCAACACTACTGAATCGATGTCCAGCATGACCCAAGCCTGGCCAACATCTTCGAAATGTGAGCGCCTCCGCCTCAGTGGCGGCTCCGCGTCAGGACTGAGTGCGCCTCGAATCACACAGCGGTCAGGGTGTTTGGCTAGTCGTTTCAGACACTTGTGCAAGTCTCGTAGCGTGTCGAATGGCCACGCTTCAGCCGAAGTCAGACGAGATACTTTGTCGTAAGTAGCTCCAGTTGTTAGGTTTTTCGTTAGGGTACGACGTGAGGCGCGTATGACCGTCAAGCTTTGCATTGCGGCAGCTTGACGTGCACGAGCTACCGCTGGCAAGATGTCCACAGCTTTGCAGCTGGCGCCCTTCGGGGTGTGCGCGAACGCCAGGGGGCACCGGTGAGTTAGGCATCGGTGCCTCTTTTATTTTCTTGACAGCACCTCTGCCACAGCCGACCCTCGGCCCTCCTAACTATGACCATTCGCATCAGTGGTCCGGTCCGCCTACGCGGTGGCCGGTGGTTTTACGCGTCACCTTCCGCCATAGAGGCGTGGAACCTGTGCCCGGCGCGCGCTGTTGCGAAGTACGTCGGAGGGTTCCGTGAGCCTACTACTCCAGCGATGGAAGAAGGTACGCGCCTACACCGAGTGACACAGCATGCGCTCGTGACTGGGCACATGCCCTCGATGACCGAGCGCGCTGTGCACAAGATAATAGGCGCGTTGCCTATCCCTATCGGCACGGTAGAGCCAAGGAACATCGAACGCGTGCTCCTGCTACCTGCGTTGAATGGCTTCATTGATTGGAGCGATGACTTCGGTAGACAAGGTGACCTGAAGTTCACGTCCAGCGTGAAGTACCAGAAGGCCAAAGACCCGCGCAAAGACGCGCAGCGTATCCTCTACGCGCTCGATTACTTCTATCGCGAACCCTTTGCCGCTGACTTGAAGCAAACGTGGAGCGTGTCTCAGTTCAACGGCGCGAAGGCTCTGCGCCTTGACCACACCTGGACACGACGCAGCGCCAAAAAGAAATTCGCACTGCATGTGCATAAGCCTCTTGACATGCTACAAGAGGCCGTTCATAACCAACTCGACTGGCAGCGAGCACCGAAGAACTTTGAGAGTTGCCACGCGTATAACAAGCCCTGTCACATGATTGCTAAGGGTTGCAAGCGCTCACTCAGTCAGCGGCTCGCGTCACAGAAACCCGGAACGATAAAGGTAGACCCCTAATGAACAAAGAACTGAAAAGCACGCTTCGCGAGATGCAAGCGCCCGAGCTGACCGCTGTTATCAACTTCTCGAAAGAGCTGCGCGCTGAGAAGCGCGTCGCGGCGACTGAGGAGCGCGCTCAACTCAAAGCACGGCTTGCCGAGCTGACCGAAAAGCGCAACCGCGGTGAGAAGGTCGAGAGCCCCAAGAAGGGCAAGAAGGGCAAGCGCTCCAAGAAGGAAGCCGAGGCGTGAAGCGCGTCCAACACCCTGGTGGCTACGCAGTATTGGCAGGCCAGGGTGTTGTGCGGATAGAGCAGAAGGGGCCGCACTGCTTTTGGGTCGGCTCGCAGTACATAACGGATAACCTAACTGATGCCGAGGCGCTGAAGGCTCGATACGAGCGGCGCCGTTTAGAGGACCACATGGGCAAGAAGACAAAGTCGGAACCAAAGAACGCGAAGAACACAGGCCGCGGCAAGGGCGGCAAGTCGTCGGATGACGACGATGACGACGATGACGAGGATGAGGACGACGAAGACGAGTCACCGAAGTCTAAGAAGCTTGCTCGGAAGACCAAGGGCGGCAAGGTCAACGCGCCGGAGTCAGATGACGACGATGACGACGATGACGACGAGTCGGATGACGATGACGACGACGACGATGACGACGACGACGACGAGGATGAAGCCCCGAAGAAGGTCGGCAAAGGCAAATCCGACAAGTTTGACCGTGTGAAGGCTGCGAAGCTTGCACAGCAGCTTGTTGATATGCTGAAGCCGTAAGAGTTCCCCTAGTAGCTGCCGATTCGCATGAGGGCAGCGAACGGGTCAGCGCTAGCAGACCGCGAGATAGTCTGCTTTACCGCCGCATCGTTCAACTAGGACGCCCAGCACGGCCGATAAATGGGAATCTGGGTATGCTGTTTAGACACAGCTGCGGCGACCGCGCAAAAGCTCCGCGCTAGCATCGGCGGACCAGCTTACCTGCGTGCGCCCAACACTCACCTGCCGCCATGACATAATGTAGGGAGTGTTGGGCGATTCTTGGTCACTAGCACAACGGCAGTGCATCCGATTCCAAATCGGAAGGTTCTACGTTCGAATCGTAGGTGGCCAGCCGCCCCGGTTGCATCAAACAACCTCCAAAACGAATCTTCTGAAGACTGCAACCGGGGCTTTACCTAACGAGGCACCATGTCACCCGAAGACCAGCATAAGACCGTAGTCAATATTCTATCTGTCGGCTTACGGCATGCGTGCCGAGGCGAAAGACAAGTGGCTCTTGCTCGTAAGTACCCTGATGTAGACATGCAGGCAGCTACTTTTGAAGCATTCAATATGACGCGAGACTGCATGCCGGAACGCGAATACTTTGCAACGCTTGAAGCTGCGGCGCGCAAAGCTAACGAGGCGTTATGAACCACTACGAAGGGGCAGGCTGTACCATCTACCTACTCACAGTAGCTGCAACCATCTTCGCAGCAATCGCCTTAGCGGGTTGGAGGGCTTTATGAGCCAGATTGACGACCAGCTGCGAGCCGAAGTGGAGCGCCTGCGCGAGGCGCTCAGCAAGCTGGCCGCTGCGCACCACTCCATGCACGAAGAGTGTCAGCGTCTGCGCGTCGGGGAGTTAGAAGCACAGGCTAGGGCAATCGCCGCCGACCAGAACATCCAGCGCATCAAGCAACTCGAGAACAAGTCGCGGCACAGAGGGAACATGAGCGACAACGATGAGCAACTCAAGCGTCTAGGTCTATGCGCTGCGCAGCTGCACGCAATGCAGCCTGGCGGCGAGAACTGCGGCGCGTTGTGGCAAATGCACATTGCTAGTGTTGTGGAAGAGATGGCTGAGCTTGTCGGGTGCAAAGCGCCCGCACCGCTCCTCAACACCCTAGCTGGCTACCGTGAAGCGTGCACGAAAGGCGATATCCGAGAGCGCATGCGCCTGGTCGAGCAAGCACACGAGTGCCTCGAAGGTTGGCTGGCGAAGATTGCTGTAGAGGCCCGAGATGCCAAGACCGCGAAAAGCTGATGTCAGCAGCTGCGGCGAGTGCCCGCTCGAAGCATACAGCGGCTGTCAACACCCCGATGCTGTCGGCGAGCAGCGGTATATCGGCGCAGTCGCTGAATACTCAGACAGACACACTCGCCCCGATTGGTGCCCTCTGCGGCTACGTGACCTGTTGATATGCGAAGCCCCGGAACCATCAAGCTGAGTGTTGGCCCTAACTCTACCACTGAGCGCGTGCAGCGCTTCCAAGGAGTCCCACGTGATGAAGAGTGGCAACGAATCAACGGACTACCCAGACGACACTGGACCGGCACGCAAGCTGAAAGAGCTGTTGCTCGACTCACCAAAAGACTTCGACGTAACGGCAGCAGTCGGGTTCTATGGCGCGACCAGGCAATCTGCCTATCTGAAATCGGTTGGTATGGAGGCATTGTCGGAGGTATTCGGGTCAGTGGGGGGAAGACTCTTATTAGTTTCCTTGCTGGAACTATGCTTGCCGATTGCCCGCGTCCCCTTCTTATCACTCCTAGCAAGTCTATCAAGTCGGGTAAGGTCGCAGCAGCCTACGACGAGGAGCGAGAGCATTGGCGAATCCGAGACGACTATGCTTGGATTGCCTACGAGTATATACAGCGGCCAGACTACATTGACTACCTCGATAACTACAGGCCCGGACTCCTGGTCTTGGATGAAGCTCACCATGCAGGGCGGTACGACACTAGCCGAACTGCGCGCATCGGGGCTTACCTTAGAGACAATCCCGAAGTTCCTTGCATCGTTCTCACAGGTAGCCTTATTGCATCGAGGGTCGTGAATGATAGTCTCACTCTATGCGCTTGGGCAAGACGTGAGCACACGCCTCTACCTCTACCGTCTGCAAAACTCACTCAGCGATTTTGGAAGCTGGCACTGGACACACCACAACGTGCGGAGCCCGGAGCGCTACGTGCTTGGTGTAGGCGTGGCGAGTCGTCAGTCGCGGGTGTTGGGAGGCGTTATTATGAAACACCTGGAGTGGTGTGCAGCTCCGGGGAGAACGTCATCGGCACAAGCCTTGCCGCTGACACGCAGCTTATTCGAAGTCTTGAGCCGAAGGTCACCGAAGCGTTTGCACATGTACGCAAAGGTCTGGCCCCTGATGGCTCAGAGCTACTGGATACCGATGGCCGTCGAACGTGGTTGGTCTCGCAAACACTCGCGCTAGGATTCTATTATGTCTATGACCCTGAACCGCCTCCTGATTGGCTTGATGCGTGGCGTAACTGGTGTTCCTACTACCGGGAACACGTCCGGTCAGGTGACTGTCGATGCGATACTGAGAAGAAGGTCAAGGAACATATCGATGCATCTGACAGTGAGTGTTGGCCACTCGCCGAGTGGCTGGACATCAAGTCTAGCTATAAGCTGCAACGCAAGGCAATCTGGCTCGGGAACGATGCGATTCATCGTGCGGCCAAATGGCTGGATAAGCATCCACACGGAATCGTCTGGACGCAGTTCCCTGCGTTCGGTGCGCGCTTGGCCGCCAGCACTGGAAGGCCCTACTACCACACCAACGCACGAGACAAGCGCAGCGGGCGTAGCATCACGGAACACCCGAAAGGTGAACCTTGCATAGCGTCGCTCTCGACGTGCAGCGAAGACCTGAACCTGCAGCGACAGTTCTGCGATAACCTCTACGTCGCGCCACCGGGAACGGGCGCGCATATCGAGCAAAGCACAGCTCGAACACACCGGTACGGCAGCACGTTTGACGAAGTAACCAGCACCTTCTGGCTGGCCTGCGCCGAGAACCGGGATAACTTGAGTGTTGCGAAGGGGAGGGAACGCTCCGCAGCCGAGATGACTGGCGATAGCAGTCGCAAGATGCTTATCGCCGACTGGACACAAGCGACTCTACGTAACCTAACCGGCCCTCAATGGGCTAAGACGAAGATAGCAAAGGAACTGAAACGATGAGATACGACACCACTGACCTGCGAAACTGCTGCAAGTGCAACCTATGCCGCGAGCTGCGTCGCGTGAATGATATGCCTGAACCGACGCCTACCGAGGCGGCGGAAGCGTTGCGGCGCGTCACTGCAGACAAAGACAGCGAGGTGCGCGATGCAGTCATCAAGCACTATCTGCAAGTCTTCAAGAGGACGCACGGGTCGCTGACGCCATTTACGTCTGCAGAGTTCGCGAGTGCTGCAGAGCGAGTCGCGGATTGGATGCGCGCCAACACTCAAGAGGCGCAACGCGTTACCGAGCTGCGTGAGAAACTCTCGCCTGGGAAGTCGTTTCTTCTCGACACTAGTATCCAGTCGATGGTTGACCGCTTGATAGATGCCGGGCAACCCGCAACAGGCTACGCGCGAAGCGTTCACCCCGCGTTCAGTCCGACCGGTCGTGACAACACTCCGAAGCCGCGCATGCAGCCAATCGAGCGTGGCGCGTTCGACCAATGGGTGGCAGAGCAGCAGAAAGACCTAGTTCCGCCCGTATCTCCGAAGAACGTCTACCTAGACCGGCTGCAAGCCGCGATTGACGTGCTCGAAGAGATACTAGAAGACGATGACGACGGTGAGCTAGACTCAACAGACAAGCGCATCATGCTGCTGCGCGTGCAAGAGATTCGCGTACTGACGCAGAGTAACATATGAACCAAGCCGCTACAAACCTCGTGCTAGCCGTCACGCTTGTCATAGTGACAGCGTTAGACGTGCACGTATACCTCAAGCTCAAGCGTCGTGTAGACGCGATAGAAATGGAAATCAGAGATGGCAAAGAAACCCGGTGAGATCAAAGTCGGTCAGAAGTTCCAATACGTCGAGCTGCCTAAAGGCATGGACGAATGCTACTACGAGCTGGAACTGAAAGAAGTCAAGGAGCTGGACTCGGGCAACGAAGCGTTCGTTTTCGAGATTATGGACACGAACACGAAGCAAAAGGTTGGGTCAGAGACTAGTTGCATACTCAACCCTAACCAGAAGCTCGCGAGCATCTACTATTTCAAGGAGATGTTTGCCATCCACTGCGCGCTGAACGGCAAGGAGTTTACGCAGAAGCGCGTAGACAAGATGACCGCGAAGTACAAGACAATCAAGAAAAGCTTCTTGGCGTCTGAGGAGCACGTCGGTAAGCGCGCGAAGCTCGTCATTGAGAGCTATGAAAACAAGGACGGCGAGACGAAAACGCGACGCACATGGGAGCCGCTGGAGTCATGAGCCTACCTGTCTATCAAAGCCATAAACGTGTGCAAGCTGCGCAGATTCGCGCGATGGTTGCAGACCGAGAGGGGGCACACGCTAAAGGTCCGGTCGAGAAGCTCACTATCTACCATGACGGGGGCAGCGACCCTATCGAGCTGACCGGGCCGGTGGCTGAGCGCTTCTTTGCTGCGTTCGAGGCCAACGCAGCCTCGGTAGGCAACCGAGATGACCTTGGCTACTACGTGCTCTATCCTGATGGTTACGTGAGCTGGTCACCCACGAAGGCATTCGAGGAGGGCTACACGCACGCGCTCTCGCCCGACACGTACCGCAGCAAATCCAAGTGCCGAGCTTGGCTCAACACCCTTGGTTCGGGTGAAGAAGTGCCTGCATGGGTGTTGGCGAGTCCTGACCTGCAGTTCAACACGCCCGAGCCGGGTAGCATTACGGTCGAGAACGTCTGGATTGGTACGCACGTGTGCAAGCCGGGGGACTGGCTATGCTTGGCTGACGATGGCGCAATCGCAGCATGCAACGCAGGCGCATTCCAACTCTCCTACGAGCCTTGCACATGACATCATCGCAGGCACTGCTAGCCCCGGATACTGAGACTCACTTGATAGCTCCGGGGCTAGCGGCGCCTCCGATGGTTTGTACTGCGTTTGCTGTCGAGCCTTGCAAAGGCGCGTTGCTGCACGTCAAGGATGCAAAACAGTATTGGGAGATATGGCTCAAGCGTGCAGCTGCGGGCGAACTACTCCTAACCAATGTGAGCATGCATTATGACATGGCGGTTGTTCTCGCGATGTGGCCCGACTTGGCCGAAGATATCTTTCGTGCGTACGAATCAGGCAATGTTCATTGCTCTGTCGTAGACCAAAGACTTATCGATATCCGCGACGGTGTGCTCGAATCGAAGCTTAGGCCAAAGCATCAGAGATACTATTCGCTCAAGGCTCAAGTCTCGCGCTTCTTCGGTGTAGACCTCGCTAAGGGCGAAGACACTTGGCAGTTGAGATACGCAGAGCTTGAGCACCTACCGTGCGAAGAATGGCCAGTAGAGGCTCGCCGCTACCCCATCAAAGATGCCAAGTGGGCGCTGAAGCTGAAGCAACGGCAGATAGCCAATGGCGACTTGATGCCGAACATGGGCTTCGAGGCGTACGCAGCGTTCGCTCTGTACCTGCAAGCGTGCCGAGGGCTCCGCACTGACCCTGTCGCGTGCCAGAAGCTCATCAAAGGTCTTGAGAAGGAGCTAGTCCGCTGCGAAAAGCTCTTGTGGCAGGCAAAGCTGTTGAAGATGAGCAAGGCTGGAAAGGTTACAAAGGACCTTAACCAAGCACGCTATCTAATCATGTATTCGCTCCCACGCCGCATCAGGCGCAAGCTGAGCAAGGCGATAGCTGCAGCAAAGGCGTACAGCAGCAAGCAGGCACGCGAGCAACGTGAGAACGTGCAGCGTGTGTTCTCGCTAGATGACGCAGACTTCGCGAAAGCTGAGCGGCGCCTAGACCGCATCTTGCGGAAAGACGTCAGCCACAAGCGGCGCATGAAGCTGTGGCGGGCGCACGGCTACGACGACACGCTTTGGGTCGCGATGCAGTCGCTCATCAAGAAACCGCGCCCGTTCAAAGCGCTGGGTGTTGCGCTCTCTAGGACAGGCCAGATATCGGTCAACGCTGCCGCGTGCAAGGCCAGCCGCAACGAAGCTCTGATTGCGTACGCGCGTTTCACGAGCGCCAACACCCTGCGGAAGAAGGCGCAGCGCATGCTCAAAGGCAGCGTTATCCCGCTGCAAACGACGTACATGACGCCAGTCAACTCGGGCCGCACGAGCAGCCGAGCGAGCGAGCAACCTCTCGTAGGCGACAACTTTCAGAACTTCCGCCGCTCAGCGTTTGACACGCTGGAAGGTGAGGAGGAGCTACCAGGACAGCGCGAGTGCTTCGTACCTCGTGACGGATTCGTTTACTGCAGTATCGACCTAAACTCAGCAGAGATGAGGGGATATGCACAAGTCGAATATGACCACTTGGGAGTTTCAGAGCTTAGAGATGTACTTAACGCAGGAAAGAATCCGCATCGCGTTTTGGGTGCGTTCATCCTTGGCATCTCGGAGCGTGATTTTGAGCGCCGCTATGCGGCTGGTGATGAAGAGTGCATTAGGGCAGCGCAGTTTGCTAAGATTCCCAACTTCGCTTTGCTCGGTGGAGGTGGGCACGCGATTCTACCCGATTACGCTGCAGGTATGGGTATCTCACTAGACCTTGATGAAGCGAAGGAACTCTACGATGCCTTTCACGCTAAGTGGTGCCACGTTGCGGAGATGCATAAGTATTTCCGTAAGTTCATTCACAAGGTATACACCAATCCCCGTACCGGGTTTGCGCGTTACCTTGATCGTTACGCACAAGCATGTAACAACCCTTTTCAGAATATCATTGCTGCGGTCGCTAAGAGATGCTGTACGGCTGTCGCGCGAGAGATTTACGTGCCCGGAGGTCAACTGAACGGCTCGTATGCAGTACTCTTCCTGCACGATGAGATACTCTTCGAGCTGCGGGAGGATATGGCTAGTGAGCATGCTTGGCGCGCAACGCGGCTGATGATTGATGCCGCTAACTACTACCTGCCCGACGTGCCCATGACCGCAGAGCCGGCCCTTATGACAAGGTTCACCAAAGGTGCTAAGACGATTACGCATAGCAGTAGGCTGGACCGGGACGGGAATCCGCTCCTACTTGTGCACAAAGCTTGATGAGCCGAGTGTACGGCTTGTGTGGGCGTGGGCGCGGCTGCGGCGCATCAAGCGCTCACGCGCCCGCGCGCTAAGGCACGCCGAGCTTGTGGAGTTGGTGCGCACTGGCAAGTCGGATGCTCTAAGACTTGCAGACCTGCCAGTGCCTCGGAAGCTCCGCCCACCTCCGCCGCCTATCTCGTGCGGCTGCTTTTACAAGCGCGACATGGTGCTGCAATATGGGGAGAACGTAGCAGTTAGCAACTATAACCCGCGCTACGCAGCAGACTACCCGCACGTGGACGTTTGCACAGAAGCGTGGGTGTTGCTGACGCGAGAGCAGCACATGATACCGGGCCGACCGACTCAGAGCCTCTGCTACGAGACAATAGCCGGCACTATCGAAGTTCATCACAACCCGATGCTACATGCCAAAGCGAACAACTACACAGAACTCCAAGCAGCCACGATTGCGCGCGCCGTCCGAAACCTTCGAGAGTAAGGCGTTCGCGCGGTGGCTTCAGCGCCAGATGCAAGCCGGGGTGCTGCTGTTCAGCAAGATTCCCATCGGCGACTCAACACTCAGCGGCGAAGAGGGAAAGAAGCTCTACCACATGGGTGTTCGGCGCGGCGTGCCTGACTTTGTTATCGTGCACATAGCGACTCGAAAGGTCCTATGGGTCGAGATGAAGCGCGAGCAGGGCGGAGTGTTGAGTGCGTATCAGAAGGCGTGGAAGTCTGCGCTAGGGCCATCTGCAGCGGTTGCTTATGGCTTCAAGGACGCGAAAGCGATAACAGTGGAGTGGTTATATGCAAGGGGATTTGAGACTAGGGATAGACGTAGCGGCGCGTGAACTGACAGCAGATGAGCTAGCAGCGAAGGAGGTGTTCTTCGGCCTCGCTGCGCACTTCGCGCTGCAGCTGACGCGCGTGCGTAATCAGCAGTTTCGTGAAATAGGCATTGAGTCGGTTGTAGCGTACGAGCCTCCTCACGACGTAGTGGTTGACGCGCTGAAGCTCATTGCTTACGAGCCTGACCAGCAGATAGTGCTAGACGCGTCAGTGCATCCGGCGCAGAAAGCAGAGCAACGTATCCTGCAGCTGATTGCTGCGTTCGCCGCCGATACGGTGAAGCTGGCTGTCCAACACCTATCGCGCGCGGAGCTGCTTGAGCGGGTAAGGGTGTTGGCGCGTACGCCGCTAGAAGAGGATGCGGACGCAGCTACGGACCGCCTTGACGCAATCTACCAGCTGCTTGGCGGACACAACTCCGCGTACGTGGGTGAAGTGCTGGAGCGGGTCGAGCGCATCATTACGCGAGATAGCTTAGGCTACCAGGGATACGATGTAGGTATGAAGTCAGGCATCGACCGCATCGTGCTCGACCTCAAAGAGGCCTTTACCGAAGCTCTCACGGTCGGTCGATGAGGATGGAGAAGCTTGGCGCTGTGGAGGCTGCAATACGGGTGGCATTTGAAGCCAGGTTCCCGAGCATCAACTCGACTTTCCTCCTCACGCAGTCAAAAGAGCTAGCCAATCAACGAAGCGCGATGTTCGCTGCTGTCATTATCCCCTACTCTTACTTCGATGAGGGAGGCTGGCACCTAAGGCAGGGGGCTAGGTGGATACTGCACGTGCCGAATATGCAGAAGATGTCCTTGACAACGCGCGAGCAACTGATAAGCATCGTTTTAGACGAGATGGACGAGTATATCGCGAAAGGTTCCATCACCAATGACGAGACTTCTATACATATTCTTGACGACATTCGCTATCGCCTGCAGCGAAGCACCAACCGAACCATCAACTAGCAGCGATGCAGCTGCAGACGACGAAGACGCAGGTTGGGACGAGCCTGTTGAAGCTCGCAGCTTGGCGATAACCGGGACCAACTACGCAATCAGCAAACTGCAGGCACGCTACCCAACTTATGGTAGTTGGGACGAGGAGCCGGACCGCCTCACTGGCGCAACGCCTGACGGCTGCAAGTGGATTCGCGCTTACCATACACACTACAGCAGTACTTGGTATTCTTACAACATTTGGAAAAAGACACTGCCTATCCAAGGCTGTGGCCCTCTTCATTATCCTAACGCTTATAGCTTCTCCGAAACCATTCGCTGCCCGATGGCGCCTGCTTACGGCAGCTCTTGCTGGAAAGTCGCAGATTTACACCCATGAGATACGCAATCCTAACAATCGTGTTCGCTGTGTTCGCTGTTGGCTGCGCCGAGTCGTTCGACGCGCCGCAACCGGACCCTATCCACAACATCACAGAGGCCGCCGCGGGGCGCGCAGCACCAACACCCAGCACTCGGGACGAAGAGAACTACAAATGGCCGGAGCCGGGACCATCGCCTGAAGTTGGCGGCGTCGTGTCTGCGCTCACCGCTTGCAGCGCTGCAAAGCAAAAAATCAAGGCTCGCTATGGTTGCTCGTACGGTTGGGTCGAGACAAGCAGCGAGTTCCGAAACGAGTCCGGCTCGTGCAGCGGCGGCGAGCAGTACTTGATTTTCAAAACGTCCTCTCAGCCTACAGACGGCCAAGTGCGCTTCGAAGTCGACCGCAAGCAGTGCGTTCCAGACGCGGGCTGCGGCTGGGTGTTCAGGCACTACGCGAAATGTGACTGCTACAACACTCCATGTACTACAGGCTGGTAATACCTAAATGAACAACATTCTCAAAAGAATCGACAATGACTTTGTCTACCACGCGCCGAAAGAGGGCCAGCCTGCTACCTATGCTGAGATTCGCGAGCGCTGTCGTCTCTTGGCTGTACACTTCGCAGAAGTCATGCCGGAGTCAGCGGTGCGCGAACTCTCGCTAGCGCTGACCAAGCTGGAAGAAGCTGCGTTTTGGGCGAACGCAGGCATTGCGAGACACGGCTAATGGAGAAGCTGATGGATAAGCACCTGCTGTTAGCAATCATACTATTCATGATGCTAGTTGCTTCGCTCATGACGCTGGACCTCTAGCAGCACTGCACATAGAAAAGCCCCGTGCGACCAGTCATCGCACGGGGCTTGTCTTTTAGGCGCGGTAGCGTACTAGATGGAGAATGCCACGCTGCGCTCGAACGCGTCAAGCCGAGGTCCTGCGTAAACATAGTGCGGGGTCTGGGTTGGCGGCAGCGAGCGGCGCACTCGAGTGATAAGCTCACCGTAGCTCGCCTTCGGGTAGTGCCTCAGCGTCTGCAGAAGCGCCCCCGTAAAGGCGCCGTTGACCGGCCCGTCCATCGAGGTCTGATTGTCCTGACAGCCGCTGAACGACAGCACGTGGGCCTGAATCGGCGCTCGTTTGGCGACCGCTCGGGCCACTTGCCGGTATTCCATCTCGTTCCGCTCGGCCGTGCGTGCCATCACGTCCGGAGGCACAGCGCGGCTGTCAGGCTGCAGCAACACCCCGGTCTGACCGAACGCGCGAACCATGGTGCCCGAGTGGCACGAGTCCGAAAGGAACATGATGCGGACTCCCGGCCGGAACGTCGCCCACGCGGCCTCCAACTCGTCGTCCAGAATCTGCCGGTCGTAGAGACAAATGGTCTCGTCCATGCTGTCTGATTCGTCGCTGTCGTAGTCGAACACCTGCGAGCCGTGGGAGCTGTTGCTGACTACGACAATGTCACCCGGAGCAGCTGCGCCGGCCAGCTCGCTCAGCGCCTTGAAAAAGTTGTGGCTGGTCGCGTTGCGAGTCAGGAGCACCATGCCTTCGTAGTCGCGCTCTTGCGTCAGCATGTGATGCATGTGACGTGCATCGTTCTCGCAGCCGCGCAGTGGGCCGCTCCAGCCGTCATAGTGGTCAGGGTCCACTACGTTGACGCCAACGTTTAGGCAGTAGCCTTTGGGCTTGCGCGTAGCTTTCGCAGGTTGCGGATGCTTCCAGAATGCGGCGAGTCGTTCGAATAGATTCATGGGACACCAATAGGCCAACGGTAATCGATAATGTCTTCATACTTTTCGAGCTTGGTGCAAACGCGGTTACTCTGATTGCCACCAAGCATCGCGAAGCCCTTACCAGGCAAGTCGCCAGCGTAGAAGCCGACGTGCGCTGCCTTCGGGTTCTTCGGGTCGATGCGTTTCGTAACGACGATAGCGCCGATACACGCCTCGCACTTCTCGCCCCAGCCGAGCCAACTACGTGCTGCGGCTGACTTCGTTGACTTGATGCCGCACTGCTCCATCATGGCGCACACGAAGGCGGAGCACCACGCAGTCTCATCACTCTCGGCTAGCTCGTGCCCCTTGAGTGTTGTGTACTTGAAGAAGGAAAGAATGGTCGGGTGTGCCGCAACACCCTTCACCTCCATGATTCCTGCGCGCTCGAACGTCTGAGCATGCAGAAACCATGGCGGTAGGAATGCTTCGGCAATCGGGACCTGAGCTACTTGCTGCACGCTATCTCCGCCGTGTCTTTCATCGCCTGCTTGAAAATCTCCCTACGCGCCAGCAGCGTAACGATAAGACCCAAAGCAGTTTGGATTGCTGCCGTTGTCGGATTGACGGCTGCTTGCACTGAGCCGCAGATTTTGACCATCTCGCTATCTTGCGCCTCCACCACGCCGCAGTACTGATTGAGCGCCGATGTCAGAGCCGCATGCTGCGTCTGTGCTTCCGTGAGCACAGCGCCTGCGTTCTGCGCCGGGGTGTTGGTGGCGAGGCAGCCTGAAGCCAGAATAAGTGACATAAAGAGAGCTACGATGCTTTTCATTTTGGTTTCCTGATGTACGGGTCGGTTGGGTCGTTGTCTGTGTCCCAAGGGTCGAGATGCGCCGCTTGGATATTGAATCTGTCCAGCTTACCAGCGAGGTAAGCTGCTTTGAGTGCCGCCGAGCACTGCTCGCGAATCGTCCCCAACTCGGCGAGACTCAGCGCTCGGCCTGATAGATAGCGGACAGCTGCGGCCGTGTTACGCGTGAATACGTCTAGGATGATTGCAAGCTTAGGGTTGGTCATTCAACGCGCCTGAGGCAGCGTCAAAGAGCGCAACGACAAAGCTTGCACCGTCAGTGATTGCCCCAGCCTCCCACAGACCTACGAGGGTAGTTGCGACTGCGAGCACGATGCCCGCAATCTTGAGAGCAGCCTTCACAGTCTTCGGGTCAATGGTCGGTTTCATGCTTGAATAGCCTCGGTGCTGATGTTTCTTTTTCTAGTACAGTCAACCTATACGTGAGCAGCTGAGTCGTTGTCTTCTCGGCTACTAACTCTTGCTGCAGCGTTTCACACGTCACGTTGAGTCTATCAACGCTCGTCTTTAGCGACTTGAGTGTGTGCTCCATCGACACGAAGCGCGCATGCATAGTGAACACGACGCCAATAACGCCGCCGACGAACGTGCTGTACTTGACTGCGGTTTCAATCCAGCCTTTCACGCTGTCAGCTCGCTTATCCATGCACCATGCTCGCTATAAGTGCCGTCCACTAAGTCGGCTCGCCATTGCACCGGTAGTACTTGACTCGGAGCCCCCGCTGACAGCTCCGCGGCCAATGTCAAGTGGCCCGAAACTGCATAGACCTGTTGTAACACGGCCGACAAAACTGCGCCTGTGGCGAGTGTGCCCGAGCGGTTGAAAATCCGCCCAGCTGCCCCGTCCAGCGACGCAGTGGCAGACATGCGGCCGGAAACCTCAATGGTCGTGTCTAAGGTCGGCTCGCCAGTCAGCGCGGCTGCCGTGGCGAGGTTGCCCGACACGTTGAACTGCATGGCATGAGCGCCACTGAAGGCGGCAGCGGCGGCCACAACACCCGAGGCGCCTAGGACTAGGGTGTTGGTGCCCGAGCTGAGCGTTGCCGACGCGCCGAAGCTGCCCGAAACGTCTATGACGTTCGAGGGCTCTAGCTCCCCTGGCACCGTGTGCAGGCCGGCTCCGGGGCTACCGCCGCCTGCAGCTATGTTGGTTATCGTATGCGCGTTGCCGGAGCTGTCTGTTAGCCCGCCCGCCTCGAACTGCCACCACGCCTCTACAAAAGCTGTTCCGTGCTGAGGCGTCCAGTAGGCCGCCTCATCAGCCAGCTCTGAAGTGTCGAGCGCGTAGCCGTTCCACGCTTTGAGCTGAGCTATTTCTAGGTCATTCCCGCCGCCAAAGTCACCATACTCGCAACGCGTAAAGACTGCAGCTAACGTGACTGACGTGACTTGCTCTACTTGCACGCCATCTACGTACGCAGTTACAGTACCCGCAGACGCATCATGCACCATCGCAACGTGGTACCATTGGCCTAAGCTTATGGTGTGCGTGTAGTCCATCACACGTGACGTACCGTCGGCGCATACGAAGCGCAGCGACGGATTGCTGCCTACGCGCTCGTATCCAAGATACGTCATGACGCCAGCAGCGTACGTGCCGTCATCTTGAAAGAAGATATCGCCGCCACCACTACCGCTAGTCGAGTAGTAGAACCATCCACATACAGACCAATCGTTAGCAGAGTCGAAAGACCAGCCTGAGTTTATCTGGTCATATGTGAACCCTTGGAAGTAGCGGCGACTCATAGCGACACCTCATCAAGTCAGAGTGAACTCAAGCTCACCAGCAGTGAACCGCAGAGCGTTGGGCGCTGCGACTGCTTGCGAACCACCGGTCAGCGCGTTGAAGCCGAGAAAGTCTGCGGCTGTGCGGCTGGTCGCGTGACTCCACACACCGAAGTGAGAGACAGTGCCGAAGCCACTTCCTTCTGCCGGTCCGAACTCGATGGCTGAGCTGTTGCTGACGACGATATCAGAGCCGCTCGTAGCTGCAGCGCTCCAGTCGCCCGCATCCACAGCTTGCGGCGCGTAGCCTGTGCCGCTCGTGCTGACTTCGTTGCCCGACTGCCCATCGGCGCCAGGTGACGCTGTGTGCAGCGTAATCCAGAATCCGCCGCCAGCAGTGTGCGCGCCAGCGAGTGTTGCGCCGTTGAAGATGTAGTCTGCGATGTTCGTGCGTGTCGTGGTTCCGAGTGGCATTGGTTCTTTCCTTTAGCTTACGCCTTAATGAGTATGGTTGTGCCTGTGGCAATGCTGAAGCTTGCGCCCGATGAACGTACATTGAATCCGATAGAAGACGAGCCGGCTGTTGTCGCGTTCCAGTGCGCGTCAAGCATGATGACTCCGATAGGTGGAATAGCTGACATCGGAATCGATATTTCTTGACCGTGTGTTGAGAGCTGGCCGCCGCCTGCGTGACACGTCACTCCAACTATACCGCTAGCGCTAGCCCACAGCAGTTTGATGATGATGTTAGACCCTGTGTCCGATATCGCGTAGGGCACAGTTACGCGATAGACGTAGTTGCCTGATGCGCTTGGTCCGAAGCTGCATAGAACAACTTCAGTTGTCGTGACAGTTCTCGCCGTCACACTACCCGCAGAAAACACAACAGCCGCCTGCGCCGCTGCAATCAGCGAATCTACCGTATATGCAGACTGCGAGATAACCTTGCCGGTTGTTCCGTTGAACACCGCAATCATGTTGGATGTCGAGCTTGCAGGCCCGGTGACATCACCGATAGCTGAACCGTTGACGGTGCCAACACCCGTCAAGTTACCGCTATCGTCAATGCTGATTGCACTGTTTTGGACAATCTTGCCAGTCGTGCCATCAAAGCGCGCGATGCGGTTATCGGCGCTCGTGCCTGCGTTCGAGACAAAGTTAGTTAGTGTTACGCCGTTCAGCGTGCCGACGCCCGATATGTTGCCGCTGTCGTCAACGGTGATTGCGGAGTTCTGAATCAGATACCCGGTCGTGCCATCGAAGCGCGCCAGCCGATTATCCGTAGCTCCACCAGGACCCCTGACTAGCTCGTCCGGGTCCCGCCCGTTTAGCGTACCGGACATCGCGAGGTTACCGACACCTGCGATATTGCCGTCAACGTCCAGCGTTACGGCGCTGTTGGCGATGGTTCGTCCGCCCGTATTGGTCCAGCGAGCAATCGCGTTTGTAGTCGATGCGGCAACAGTGGGACCTTCTACGAAGCGCGAAGGTAGCCTCCCATTGAGCTGCGTAACGACTAGGTTACCGGAATCGTCAAGCTCTGCGTTGCTGGATTGAATAAGCTTGCCGCTTGAACCATCGAAGCGCGCTACTCTGTTGTCGGCTGCGCTTGATGGACCTACAGTCCAGTTGTCCGGGTCGTCGCCGTTTATCGTCCCGACGTTCGACAAGTTGCCATCGTCGTCAACGATGACTGAGCTACTTTGAATAACTTTGCCGGTAATGCCATCGAAGCGAGCGACGCGGTTATCCGCCGCGCTAGCAGGACCGCTAACGTCGCCCCATGCACCTATCGTGTAACCGTTGACTTGGCCTACCCCTGTAAGGTTGCCGCTATCGTCTAGGCCTATCGCGCCTTGCTGGATGAGCTTGCCCGTCGTTCCGTTGAAGCGAGCAATGCGATTGTCTGTCGCGCCGGCCGGGCCGAACACATCGCCTGACGCAGTCACGTCCACACCGTTTATCGTCCCGACGCCTGATAAGTTGCCCGAGTCATCTATGGCAACGTTAGACGATTGGATGGCGCGCGACGCGCCGTCATAGCGCGCGACGCGATTGTCCGCCCCAACACTCCCAGACGTGACCACATGGTCGCTGACAATGCCGGAACTCGTAAGCCTCCGGCCTGCGCTGTCGGCGTACTCGGGCAGGTGCCCTGACGTGACTTCACCGTCTGTCGTGTAGTGGATGTCGAATAGGCTCAGCTCGCTGTCGGCAATCAGGCGCCCGCTCGTGCCATCCCAGACCGCTAGGTTGCCGCTCTCAGCGACGGCGGGTGTTGGGCCTGAGACAAAGTCGCCTAGCTCGATGACTTGCGGCCAAGCTTCACCGTTTATCGTGCCGACGCCCGTCAAGTTGCCAGCGTCATCGATGACGACGGCGCTGTCTTGAATCAGCCTGCCGGTGGTCGAGTCCCATCGCGCGACAGCGTTGTCTGTGACAGAGCCAATCGCGGGACCGTCAACCCATCGCGCGATATCGCGAGTGTTGAGCGCTGTGACACCTGTGATTTGACCTGTATCGGAGAGTAGAACGACGCTGTTCTGGATAACCTTGCCGTTGACGCCATCCCAGCGCGCAAGTGCGTTGTCTGTGCTCGTGCCAGCACAGGTAACGACATGGTCAGCAATAACGCCCGAATCCACCAACACACGGCCAGAAGAATCACCGAACTCAGCAAGGTGGCCCGTTGTGACTTCCGAGCCTTCATTGCGTACGATGTTGCCGATATGCAGGCCCGAATCAGCAATATCTCGGCTGCCTGAGTCAATCCAGATAGCCACGTGGTTCGTTGTGGTGCTGCCGAGCGAGGGGCCATCGACCCATTGCGCGATGTCTCTGCCATTGAGTGCTGTAACTCCTGTGACTTGTGCAAGGTCGCTGATGATGACCGAGCTGTTTTGAATCGCTGTGCCGCTAGCGCCATCCCAACGCACAATCGCGTTGTCTGTCGAAGACGCAGGCCCTGTGACATCGCCTTCCGGCAACACGAGAGGGGCGGTGATGATTTGCCCGCCCGAAAAGGTCAGGTACTGTGCATCGACAAACGCCCCGATAGGGATATCGACATCAGTACCGTTGACCGTCGCGCGTAGGTGCTTGCGATGCATCGTTCACCGATGGCTTCCGTAGCCAAGCGCTTGCCTGCGTGCCTCTTCTTCGCCTTCTTCGTCGAAGTACTCAGATGCGCCCATGCCTGCAGGCACACCACCATGCGACATCGCACTTTGCATGCGCGACAAGTCGATGTCTTTCGTTGCGCCTTGAGCCTTGCGCAGGATGTTCGCTTGCGTGCCCATCGCGCGGGGTGTTGAGAGCAGCCGAGTCGTAACCGGGTTCGTGGCGCTGAGGCCGCCAGCGACTACGCCGCCAAGAAAGCCCTTCAGCGGGTCTTCTTCTGTCATCTGCGAGCCGATGCCACCGCCCAGAAGCGCAGTCACCATGCCAGGCACCTGCGTGTTTACTTGGTCCACGTTGCCGCGGTCGTACGCGACGTCGCGCAGCTTGGCGATTTTTGCGAAGCGCTGATTCAGCTTGTTGAACTCATCTTTTGTGCCTGGCGTGCCATGGTCAACGACATGTTGCAGCGCGTCTTTCAGCAGCTCGCCGTGATGAGCATCCACTTGCGAGCCCGGTGTCTCGGGCACAAAGCCCATGTTGCCCTCGCGCCCGTCTTGCTGCAGCGCGGTCTTGCGCTCGCGCAACCCTCGCGAAGCTGTAGGCGGCTGTTCTGCTGCAAAGCGCTCAGCTTGCGAGAGCGCAGCGTTCTTACGGCTAAGCTCTTTGTTGCCCGTGCCCGGCATGCCGTCTGCCCATGACTTGAGCTTCTGCTGCGCATCGGTCCAAAACGTCGGAATCATGTTGTTGATTCCGTCGCTCGCATCTTTCGCATCCAGAAACTGGTCGATAGCGGGACCGTGTAGCGCTGACTGTGCTTTCAAGTCGTTTGCGCGCTCTAGCGGCGACATGTCGATGATGCCTTTGCTAGGCGTCACTTCTTCGATGAGCTTCGCAGTTCCAGCCGAGTCCCACACGCCGCCGTTGATGTCGCCTAGCTCGCGCGCTTCCTTCGCGCCGATGCCCACCGAGCGGTTGCGGAGGCTGTCCGCAGACGAGCCTACGGCGTTACTGATGGCGTTGCCCGCCTTCTTCACACCGCCCGCCACTGCCTGCCCAACACCCGGCAGCGCGCCGCCGAGCGCGCCGCCAGTGGCCGCTGCAGTCGCCGCTTCGCCAGCTGTGCCGCCTTCCGCAATCGTGCGCGCGCCGCCTTCGACTGCGCCGAGCGCTGCCTCACGACCCATGACACCAAGTAGGCTCTTGCCGCCGCCTACGAGCCCGCCCATTGCGAGGCCGGCACCAAGGTCACCGGCAGTCGTTGCGTAAGGGCTGCGCTTCTGGACATCGTTGTAATCGTCCAGACCTACGCGCTGCATCACTGACTGATTGTCGTCGCCGAACTTGTAGTCAGCAAAGCCGAGTGTTGCACCGTGCGCGGCGCCGCGTGACGTGTCGCCCAGTGTCTCTAGGATGCTGCTCCACATGCCCTCGCCGCCTTCGGCGCCTTGCTGCTCCGGAGTGTTGGGCGGTCGGTAGCTGAACTCCTGCCCGCTGTTTTGCAACGCAGCGATGCCTTGCGGCGTTGCTTTGTAGCGCTTGCCGTTCACCCAAATGTGGCGACGGTCATCTGTGCCGGGGTCGCTCATTGTTCAGGGTCCTCTTCTAGGTCAAAGCCCATGTTCAGCGGCGCAGGCGCTGCAGGTCCAGCAGTTGTCGCAGTTGTCGGCTGCGTAGGTCCGTAGATGCCCGCCCAGCCGTACGGCTCCAAGATGCCGCGCATGATGCCTTCGTTGCCGTTGGCGCCGCGTGAGCGCAGGTTCAGCTCAAGCGCTTTCTTGAAGTTGCGGATAGCGAGTCGCGTTTGCTTCTCGTTGTTCCCGCCCATTCTCAGCATCTCACGCGCTTGCTCAGCTTCTGCTGAGCCAGCACCCGTCAAGTCGCGCAAGTCATACTCGACGATGTTCTTCACCGCGAGGCGCATGGCCTCGTCGTCTTTCTTCCACGCTTCGGAACGCGGTCCGCTTAGCAAGCGCGTTGCTTTCGCGAGCGTGCCCGTCCAATTCGGGTTGGCGTTGCCGTCGAGCGTACCAACACCCGGCAAGTCGTTCTCGTATTCAGGGTTGTCGATGATGGCCATCGCGCGATTGATGTCTGGAATCAGACGCGTTGTAGGCTTGAGCTGCTCGCTCTGCTGGAGTGACAGCGTACGGTTGCGGTGCTCATCTTCGCGAGTGTTGTCTCGCTGCTTTGCGGCTGCGGCTGCAGC
>Ga0196965_1000185_pt1 | contig 44601 bp, 37 predicted proteins | sample S1_20metaG_FD_148668 | JGI IMG/M metagenome (GOLD analysis project Ga0196965, IMG submission 148668) | Soil microbial communities from Anza Borrego desert, Southern California, United States - S1_20 | ecosystem: Environmental > Terrestrial > Soil > Desert | place: USA: California | collected...
ATTCCATCACTCCGCGCACCCAGAATAAAATACTTATCGGGCCACTGCTGTTTTTCAAAGTCCAAATTATTGGCATAATACCACGCTGTATAATTTTTATATGCCAGCCAGTGCTCATTACCCTTAAAGCCATTGGTGTTCGACAGTTGACCCCATGCGCCTTTTAAGTCTGGTGTGAGGGTAAGGTTATCAAGAACAAAACTTCCCTTGGGATTCACCTTGAAACTTTCCACGTCGAGAAACATAGCAAAGATCTTGTCGTCAGTCGTTTTCTCATAAATAGCGAGAGTCCGCCCGTCGAGCGAGAGCTTATATCTTGGATAAGGATTTTTAATAACCAGTGGCTGGAACGCTGTTTGGGCAGAGACAAGAGCGAAGACAAGGGTAAAAATGGTGGATAAAATTAGTCGCAGGCAAGGATTCGCATTCATGAAATTGAGATTTTTAATTCAAGATACCGGTTTGATCGCGCCGTAAAGTTGAAATGCCCGAATTATCTAACATCAGTAATATTTCCAAATTAAGATTTAGCGTAATCCAATCGACGGATTTTACTTCATCTTCGCAGCGTTGGCAATGTACTGCCCACACAGCTACGAACGTCACAATGATCCGAAGTTGGCAAAGCACATTCTGAAACAAACCGTTTTCATGCATGTACCGGAGACAAACGAAGCGAAGAAATGACTGTTAAGGCTTACCTTTTTTAGCCGTAACATTCTTCGCTTCAACTTACTTATAAATGGTAACTAAGCGATTGTAATAACTTAGCGCCACCCGAGTCCAGGTGCAACGTGCTTTAAAATGGAAGCCAGTACGTGAACGTTGTAATCAACGCCCAATGTATTAGGGATCGTTAAAAGTAGTGTATCCGCCTCTTGAATTGCTTCATCTTTGGCCAACTCTTTTATGAGTTGATCAGGCTCTGCCGCATAGCTTCTTCCAAAAATAGCGCGTTTGTCCTGTTCAATCATTCCAATTTTATCGACCCGATTGGATTCTTGCCCAAAGTAGTAGTGATCCTGGTCGTTCACCAAAGCAAAAATAGATCTGCTCACCGACACCCTTGGTTCTCGCTTGTGTCCTGCTTTTTTCCACGCGTCTTTGTACAATCTGATCTGCTCGGCTTGTTGTACGTGGAATGGTTTACCACCTTCATCATACTTCAGGGTAGAACTTTGCAGGAGCATTCCGTTTTCGGCTGCCCACACGGCCGTAGCGTTAGACGCGGCACCCCACCAAATGCGTTCGCGCAGACCTTCAGAGTGTGGTTCCAAACGCAACAAGCCCGGTGGATTTGGAAACATAGGATATGGATTAGGCTCGGCAAATCCGGCGCCTTTCAGCTTATCCAGGAACTCCAGCGCTTTACGGCGTCCCATATCCGCATCGGTTTCTCCAGTTACCGGCTCATATCCAAAATAGCGCCATCCATCGATCACTTGCTCTGGAGAACCTCTGCTTATTCCCAACTGCAATCGCCCTCTCGAAATTAGATCTGCCGCTCCCGCATCTTCAACCATGTACAAGGGATTTTCATACCGCATATCAATTACAGCGGTTCCAATTTCTATCCTGTTTGTTTTGGCACCGATGGCCGAAAGCAAAGGAAAAGGAGATGCTAGCTGAGCAGCGAAATGATGTACCCGGAAATAGGCACCATCTAAACCAATCTCTTCGGCTGCCACCGCCAAATCGATGGATTGCAGCAACGTATCAGCTGCTGTACGTGTACTATAACCAGAGCGGTTAGACCAATGTCCAAACGATAAGAACCCGATTTTCTTCATCAATTTATATTAGTGTTTTAATTCTATGAACTTCAGTAATTGCTATGTTGGATTAAATATCTGATAATCGTGCCATCGTTTCACGCAAGGGCCAAAAATTATTTCGAGAGCGCTCCTCCCATCGGTTATCGCATCCTGAGCCTGGCATATGCGGCTGTCAGGCAGCGAGCGAAGGATATTGACCAAATTGGTCGTTAACGGGATTTCATTCTCGGCAATAATTGTGTCGTTATTGGAACTCAAAGTCATCGTTCTGAGAAGGTTTTTTCCTTCGTTCGTGTTTATCCATAACGATGAGAACGAGGATTGTTTATGCGATTGGTGTTACGATCCTTAATGATACGACTGCCATCGTAATGCTTACGTAAGTCCTTCGCTCACTGCTGTCCCGTATGTGTGCGCGGACCAATTCTGGTTGCCCAAGAAGGACACATCTTTTATATTTATCATTTGATAAACAGTTCGTCTCTTAAATTAGCGATGCTCAATATGCTTACTCCATGCGAACTTATACACAAAATTATTAACAGATGAAATGTATCCCCATCCTCTCGTTACTCTTTCTCACCGTATGTCTTGGCGCATTTGGTCAGGAGAAGCAATTTCGCAAAACGAAAAAGCACAACTCCACAGTAGTGGAAAAAGGACTGATCAAAGTATCGATCATGTACCCTTTTGCAGAAGGCAAGACATTCGATATGGCGTATTATGAAAAAAAACATATGCCGATGGTTGCAGGCTTTCTAGGCTCCAATTTGGTAAAATATACCATTGAAAAAGGTGTCGCCAGTGGTATTCCAAACCAACCCTTGCCCTATATGGCAATCGGAACTTTCTATATAAAAAGCATCGAGGATTATCAGGCTGCAATTGTCCCTAATAGAGATGCTATAAGAGCCGATCTTGCGAATTATACCAATATAGCGCCGGTAATTTTGGTTAGCGAGGTGGTGAGATAGCTTCTTTATATTCAACAGATAAGGCCATACACGGAACAATACCGAATGAAGAACCGTGCATGAATTAAGTTTTCCTTCACACACATCTACTGGAACTCGCAATGAAGGTCCCGTCGTTAGCGTTTGTGGTTTATCAGTCTACTATGTAACTCAGTTCTGTTACCCCGCTGGTAAATCGCCGCGTATCCAAAAGGTTTAGTTTTACTTTGCGTTTCATGTCGACAAACAATGGAATACCGCTTCCAAGAATAATTGGATTTACAAATAGCCAATAGCCGTCGATCAGGTTAAGTTGATGGAGTGAATGTGTTGCTTTCGGACTACCAAAAAGCAGGATATCGCTGCTTCCGTGATGGCTCGATTGTTTTATTTCCATTATTCTGTCTGGAAGATCGTCGCTAATAATTTCTGTGTTGGGTAACCCCTCGCCTTTCATTGTATTTGACAGAACAACTTTGTGAACTCCCCTGTACCATTTTGAATGTTCGATGTCGTGTCTGGTCGCGTTCGGCTTATCTGCTGCGGTAGGCCAGTAATTTTCCATCATTTGATAAGTTACTCGACCATATAACGCAGTGTCGCCTTCGCCGATACGCTTACCGACATATTCAAAAATCTCTTTATCGACCTTAACCCAGTCCAATTCTCCATTTGGCCCTGCTACGAAGCCGTCAAGTGACATGTGCATAAACGAAATTATTTTCCTCATATACCTTTGCTTGTTTTGGTGCCTTCCTACATTCGTTAATACTTTGTTTTCGTTCTCTATTCGTTTATCAACCTATTAAGATAATCTCCGAGTCGATTTAACGTTTGCTTACCACCTTCAATGGCATTTACCTTTCTATTTAATGCTGCAATAATTTCCTTTGACTTAAAGACTGACTTCATGGTCAGTAATGTTTTTCCTTCCATATCTTCAAATAAAACAGTAACTGTAAAATCATAATCGGCGTCTTTACCAGAATGTTTGTAGGATAACAGCGAAGGCTTTTTTACTTCTACATACTCGATTTTGTTATCCCAGTCCCGCCCCATACCGTGCATAATAAAATCCCAAGTCTGGCCTGGCGCTACGCTCATTGAATTTGTTGTTAGTGAAAAGCCATTCGGTCCCCACCATTCTTTTATATGTTTAGGGTTTGTCCATACTTCCCAGACTAAATCCCTTGGCGCATCAAGCATTCTTGTATGGATAAGAATGTTATCTTCTTGTGTGAATGTATTGTGTTTAGCCATTTCTATTTTTCTTTTTTTGGATTTTGGTCAGATAATTTTCCAATGAATCAAGCTTAGTATCCCAGTACTTTCTGTATTGATCAACCCAGTTTGTAACTTCATTTAGTTTTGCAAGCCTTGCTTCGCAATATCGTTCCCTACCCTGTTGTTTGATCACAATAAGGCCACAATCGCTTAGGAATTGTACATGCAGGGAAACTGCTTGTCGGGTAATATCGAACTCTTTGGCAATGGCATTAACATTAAGTGATTTCCTGGCCAGCATACTGATAATTTGCCTGCGTGTTGGATCAGCTATTGCCTGGAAGACGTCTCTCGTTGGTTTCATGATGCGCAAGTGATTTCTTGCAAAGAAATATGCAAGGTTTGACTTGCGCATACTAATGAAAAGAAAGTTTTGTGAAAATAATTAAGGCTTAGGAGATAAAGCGTCGGTTGTCGCTGTACCGATGTCACGGATTGCTTTCAAGCCTGGCATTCTCCAATATGAAGTTTAAATGATTGATATCTTTTGCATTTAGCCTAAGTGTTCCGCTGACGCTAATGATCTGATCGGCTTTGAATTTCGGCGGCCTGGAGGAAAAAATGATTTCGGAGACAGACTCTGGTCCGGCACCGCCACAGAAGAAACATTGCGCATACGGACTTTTTGACAGAATGATGGTATGTCTATCTTCAAGGTCCATTGGAATGTAATATCCTTCGAGCGTCATCTCCTTTCCTTCGTAGTACCTGATACGCGAATCAAAAAAGGGAATCAGGAAATACTCGTTCACCTCTTTTATCAGTTGCGGTGTAAATTTTACTTTTGCGAACAGGTCCCAACCGTTTTGTGACGGCTGAGCGAACGCACTGATTGACAGAAAAACTAACAGCACTCGCATTGCGACCCAAATTTTTTACAATATCTGATGTTCAGGAAATGCGCTGAAGCCATAAGACTTGCGCCTGATGAAGCGAATATTGGTTCACTTACATTCAATTCCAGGCGACTCAACACGATGAGGCATAAGCCGATAAAAAGAACAATTAAAGGTAGCCACCGTTTGTGAAGTTTAATAAATGAATTCCCAAGTGAACCAACGCCAATCATGGCACTTACAACCAATACCATATTTTCTATATTCTCGTTATGCAGGAATACCATGCTGCTGAATGCAGACATAGAAAGAAAAAACGGGATAGCTATACAATGCACGGCGCACAAACCGGAAGTCCACATTCCGGCTTTATCAAATATGTGTTGCCATGAAAACGCGCGATGAATCTTAATCATGTTAATATTTTTTTTGAGTGTAACGAAGTAGTTGAAATGACGCTATGATGCGCATCGGTTATGTGCTGTTATATTTGAAATGCCAATCGCTTTTTTTTTGCTTTTACTTTGATAAGCAACTTCTTGCGTTCAATGTTACAGCTATTTGATCTTGATGCTTAAACCCCGCAAGGATTGCCAACCTTCCTTATCCGTCAGCCGAATCAAAAAATGATAGTCGCCAGCATCCACATTCTCTGGAACCTCAATTTCGAGGTGAGCTTCATATTCGCGTTGTCCATCCGGAATGCTAAAATTCTTGATCAGCAGGAATGGGTTTACAGGCACTTTTACCGGATCTATATCACAGTCGTTTACCTCGGTGCTGTGCGTATGATGATCAAAGTTGTGATGAATATCTACACTAAATGATCCGAGTTGAGCATTATCCGAAAAGCGGGCTTTGAACGAAAAGAGTTTCCCTTTTTCAATGACACTGCATTGTGAAGGAAACCCTTCAACGAAGGTCAAATCAATGACTGGATATTTTGTATCGATCTTTTCATCATCACTTGAGCACCGTGCCAGGAGAAGCCACGTGACCATCCAAAATAGCAGCTTCAGCTTGTGTTGGTCTATTCTGTTTTTCTTTGTAACCATACTATTTAAAATTATTAATTTTCAATTAGTACCAACTTAAGCTGGTACTAATTGAAACGTGTGCTAAACCTTCAGCCAAAGCAATAGCCCACAGGTTATTATTTTACTCAGTTACATCGACGTGAGTTTCAAACTTCATCTCAATTCCTTTTTCGTCCTCAATTGTAATCACAATATGATACTCACCGTCAGGTGCTGTTGCCGGAACGTCTATATGCTCATGAAATTCAACTTGCGTTTCGCCATGATATCCTTCCTCAAACTCTTCCGCAAAATGCCATTCAGCTTCCCCTTCGCCTGGTGTAATACCATCTGCATGAATGTCCACCACGATATGTTGAATACCGTGAAGCGAGGATACCATAAACTGCATATCAAAATGGTCGCCGCGAGTCACCGATTGTTCAATGGATACATCGCTTACTGTGATGGCGTCTACTATCTCCAGGTGTCCTTCCACTTCGGCGCTTTTGCCATTCTCATCAGTTACGGTAAGTGTTATGTGATATTCGCCTGCGGGTATATTAGCGGGTATATCGATATGCTCGTGAAATGTCGGATTTTTTACCTGGTAGTCGGCATCGGTAAATTCTTGTTCAAGATCCCATTCTACTTCACCTTCACCTGGTGTTACATCATGACCGTGAATGTTAACTGTGATGCTGCGTACCGCTACCTCTGCTAAGATCTCAGCTTCCAGATGAATGTCTGATCTCTTATAAGCTTTCCCGTCTGTATTATGTGTGCCGCCTTCACCAAATTCAAAATTTGAGATTACGGGGGCACCTGGTGCAGGGTCATCATCATCATCACTACATGATGCAAGTGCCACTACCAGCGCGACAGCTACTAAAAGTTTCGTCGTTATCCTGGTCAAGTTAAATGATGTACTTGTGTTTGTAATTGTTCTGTTTGGTTTCATCGTTGTTTATTATGTTTAATTAAAAATGGAATGTTCATATTCAAAATGATGTTTCTGCCAGCTTCCGGTAACCCGATCAGCCTGTAGAAACTGGTATGATTCATATATTTGGTATCTAACAGGTTTTGTACCTGTAGATTGATTGATAAAGGATGACCATTGACCTGAAGCTTACCACCAACCTGCATGTTGATTACCTGGTATCCTGGAGTTTCTTTTTCAGGTGGCACGATATTGTTTTGCGGCAACACCACGCGGTAATCGATCGAGAAAAATGGATCGAGAATACGATCGTTAGATTTCGGGAACCAGGTAAGGTTCATCAACACGGAAGGCGGTGGAGAAAATGGCAAGGTGTATCCCTTCTTATCCCCGGATTGCTGTTCTGCATACAAGTATTCTCCAAGCACTTCGATGCTGAGGCTTCGGTGAAAATTCCACTTTGCCTGAATCTCACCTCCGTATCGCGTCACTTTACTCTGCGCATACTGGAATATCTGGTTCCCGGCGCCATAAAAATAATCATGGTCGGGTGTAGGGTTAAGATAGATGTAGTTGGAGAAGTAGTTGAAGAATGGCGACACTGAAAGATTCCATTTTTTTTCGGTCCAGTTTACGCCAACGTCAGCCTGGTATGATTGTTCCGGGTTCAGCGTGGCATCACCACGTTCATAGCTGAAGTAATGATAATTTACACCATTCGCTCCCAACTCTTTGGCTATGGGCATTCGAAAACTCTTCCCAATATTTGCCTTGATATCAAGCTTGCCGATGGTATAGTTGACACCTGATGACCATACTACATTACTGAACGTACGTTCTAGATCTGTAGCGCGTACTACATTGATGGACACTAATTCGCCATCAACCTCAGCCTCAGAAGTAAACCAATCCCGATAGCGATACATATCAATACCTCCGAAATCATACCTTACTGCGCCGTGAAGGAGCACACTTGAATTAAGCTGGTACTTATCGTAGACGTAGGCGCCAAAGGTTAATTGCCGGAATGCAGGAACCAAAAAGCTCCAGCCACTGATTGTATTTACCTGGTGCTCACCAGTGAGACCCAAAGTAAGGTTGTGTTTCCCAATCCATAAATAATCACGGGCATTTACGGTATATACATGCTTTTGAAATTCACGTTCAAGATTGCTGGGAACAGGCATGTCATCCGGATAGATGGGAGGCATATAGCCATGGTTCACGTAGTGATTAAACTCTTGCCTGAAATTATGCTGATAACCTGCTTCTGTTTCGAGTACCGTGCTTCCGAGTCGAAACGCGCTGCGGTTGATCACTTTAAAGTGATTCACTTCCTGTCGCGGTTGCAATATGTCGCGACCGGACTTGTCGTGCAGTTTGGTATCAACGCCCCTAGGCTCGAGTCCATGCGCGTTGGCGAATAAGCCACTCTTGCTTGAGATGTTACTGATGTAAAACACCGAGCGTAGACTGTCTCGTACATAGCCAACATTGAGGTGCAGATTGGTTTCTTTGCCTGCGGAGTTTCGCAGTTGATTTTTATGGAGCTCCACGGCATAGTCGTAGACATACACACGTTCTTTTGGCACACGGTAGTCACCATAATCCTGATACGTTACACGTGTGTCGAAAAACATGGCTTTGCTTCTACCATAAAGATTGAATGACGTACCGTAAAGATTGTTGTTTGTTTTGCCAATGATATCGACGGATCCCCCGATAGTATTGGCCGGTGGCAACGGAGGTGATTTGATATCGATTGCTCCTCCAATAGCGTCAGAGCCGTACACAAACGAAGCAGCTCCTTTTACGATTTCAGTTGCATGAACGGCAAATTGATCGATCTCAAGTCCATGATCGGCACCCCACTGCTGGCCTTCATGCTTCACGCCATGCTCAACAACCACAACCCTATTAAACCCAAGACCACGAATGAGTGGTTTCGATTGTCCTGAACCGATGCCAATAATATTAATACCTGGAAGCCGGTCAAGTGATTGCATCAGGCTTCCTCCCATATTCTTACGGATAAATTCATGGTTTACAATTTCAACGTTCAAAGATTTTTCTTTTCTACGTTGCGCCACTTCGTTGCCAATGATAGTCACAACATCAAGCTCACTCGGTGCTTCTTTTAGGTGGACATTAAGGGGATTAATGTAGCCTGTGGCGTCTACATTGAACTCCTGCTTTTTATATCCCACGAAGCTGAAATAAAGCGTGTAGACCTGAGGTTGCAACCCCGTAATACGAAAAGCACCAGCTGCATTGGTCGTAAATACAATATTCGTCGGCATTACAACGATTGTGACGCCTTGCATCGGATTATCATACGCATCATGTACGATACCTGAAACGGAGACAAGCTGACCCAAAGCTTCCGCAACCGGAAACAGCAAGGCAACCAATGTAGTTTTACATAAGATTTTTACAGTCATAATAGTATTGAGTCCTACCTGATTTTAAACAGGTAAGCAGGTGATAGGAGTTGTGAATCAATCACTAAACTGCGCGTATACTTTAATGAGTTTGGGAAGATGTCTCAGACGCAAAGCACCATGAAACCGACACATTACTGCGTGGTCCGGTCATACGTAGGACACTTAAACCATCAAAATAATCAGAGAACCTCGGCTGCGTTTGGCGGGGCGCGTGAAGAGGATATTACAGCCCAATAGCTGTCGAGGTGATATTTATACGAGTTAAAATGTTTAGACTGAAACACTTTCGCAGCGAAAGGAATGTCTTTTAAAATGGTTTGATCACCATGGAACGCTATATCGCACATTTGGCATTCGTCAGATGTCACCAAGTGCGCATCATAGTGACATCCATTCTCGACATCATTATGATAAATCAGTCTGTGACAAGGATCCATCTCCTGCCCAACTGTATGGGTAACATGGGATTGATGCTTGTGAACAAATGAATGTAGAAGTTCGAATTGAGATGTGCCTGCAAAATAAAGAACAAGCAAAAGGTAAACAGCCATCTTTGCAAGTGACTTCCGCTGCCTCTTTGTTGTTACCTTTTTTATCATTACGCTGCAATATAAATCAACTTTTTGTAAATGCAACATTATTGCATCTGTAAATTATAGCTTGTGTTGTTATGTTGTCGAATCACGGAACAAATATTTGCATCGGTAATTAGTGGCTTATACCCAATTCCGGGTCAAATCTCTTTCTGTCTAACCTGTGCTATCTGCGATCTTATAACATTATCATGTGATTTAGAAAACCACAGAATTGGCCTTCTAATCCCCTGTAAAACTGTACCTTCGGATTCACCTATTAAACCCTAAACATTATGAAAACCCTCTTTACCCGCGGTGGCATATTACTGCTGTTGATTTCGCTTGCTTTCTCGTGCGTCGATCCAGAAACACCAACCTGTCGGATCGCGCAATTCTATTGGGAAGGTGAATGGCACCGTGCAGAATACAATAGCTCGGGCCGACTTCGTGCGCTTGTTGCTGAGAACAGCAAGATTGTGTTCTACTATGATGCGCTTTTCCAACTTACTTCGGCAGAGATATACATGGGCGACCCAGAACCGTTTTATAAATATGAGTTTACTCACGGTCCGCATGGTATCATTCAGACAGATGAGTTCCATCCATCGACATTGGGAATCGAACACAATAGAACGATCTATCATTATTCAGGTCCTGCCTCGGTCGATTATATCATTCATCAGGAGTTTGGGTACACAGAAGAGCTTGGCTTCGAAATCCGCTATGACATTCACTACTCCGGTGGCAATGTAAAGCACATTCACGGAAGTTCGTCTTTTATTACCACCGACTACTATGCCGCGAAATATGACAACAAGCATAACCCGTTCAAAGCACTTGCTGCCACCGTTGGGAATAATGTTTTCTTCCCAGTCGGTATTCACGCCAATTTCCCTGTGTCTGATTATGATATTTCTTATTTGAATCTTTTCTCTAAGAACAATCCCATCCGAGGACAATATAATGTTCCGGGAGTGGATCCGTCAGACCAGCGGTTCACCTACACATACGATGGTGATATTGCAAAGTCACTCAAATGGGATAACACAAGTTATGGTACGACCACGAGCGAAAAATATGCATTTGAGTTCGAATGTAGAGCTATTAAAACGGAGGAATAGGCATTGCTCGGTCCGGGGCGAGGGAGATGAACCGGTGCGTGGTGAAAGTTTTGTACGTACTCGACGATCAGATGACCTCCTGACCCCCCTCATATGGGAATCAACGCTCAAATAAATTCGCTGCAAATGCTGGTAGCCCCTTTAGTTAAAAGGGTGCGGGTTGTAATTCAGTTACAGCAACGGCTACTGAATTTACATCAACAACGCTGGCTAAAGGTAATTGTCGCGATCAATTCATGCATAATGAACTGTTAACCTGACGACCTTCTCGTAAACTCATAAAACATTCTATACCCATTTTGTTATCACGCATACTGCAAGTAATTTTATCCATTGTTAATAATGAAGTGGCGGTTCAAGCCATATTCTTAATGTTACGAGCATCGAATAAAAATGAATGAACTGAAAAAGTATCTACTCAAGTTGGTAGATTTTACAGAAAGTGAGATGGAAAAATTTACGTCACTTTTCTCAGAACATCACCTCGAAAAAAATGATTATTTAGATGTAGAAGGAGAATGTTCAACGAAGCTTGCGTTTATAACACGCGGTGTAATGCGGGCTTTTTTCAGAAATAATAATGGAAACGAATACAACAAAACATTTTTTACGGAATATAATTTTGTCGGCGCCTATTCCTCGTTGATAACAAAGCAACAGAATTTAATCAATATTCAATGTCTGACCGACTGTACTGTTCTTTTGGCCGACTACGATCAGGTAACGAATTTGTACGATGGCTTTCCTAAAATAGAGCGTCTGGCCCGTATCCTGGCGGAACAATTTTTTGTAAGTAAAGAAAGCAGAGAAATACAACTTGTGATGCTGGATGGCATTGACCGCTACGCCATCTTTCAAAAAAAGCATCCTAACCTGGAGCATCTGATACCTCAATATCACATCGCTTCTTATTTAGGAATAACACCTACCCAACTGAGCAGGATCAGGGCAAAAAAACAATCTTTACATATGTAAATGCACAGCCTTTTTATTCTTGTGACTTTTGTGCTGTACAAACGCACAGGAAATGCAATTACATAAAAACAAAATTTTGATCACAGGCGCCACCGCCGGTATCGGAGCAGCGCTTTTGCAAGTGTTCCTTGACCTTGATAATGAAATCATTGCGGTGGGAAGAAATGAAAGCAAGTTGGCGGAGCTTTCAAAAGTAGATAAAAGAATCATTCCCTTTAAATGTGACATTTCCAGACAAGAAGAGTTAGATCGACTCACCCAGTTTGTAGAGCAGCAACACAAAGACCTCAATATCCTGATTAACAATGCAGGTATTCAGTACAATTACAACTTCGGCAATGAACACCAACTGCTCTCTAAAATAGAAAACGAAATAAATGTAAATTTTCTTGCTCCCTTAAAACTCATCGCCTTGTTATTACCTACGCTTCAACTCAATAGCAATTCCGCGATCGTTAATATTTCTTCCGGCCTGGCCATTGTTCCAAAAGCGCAAGCCCCTGTTTACTGTGGAACAAAAGCGGCGATTCATAATTTTTCCAAATCGTTGCGGTATCAACTAAAAAAAGTAAAGGTGTTTGAAATTATTCCACCAATAGTAGACACAGCAATGACAGCAGGGAGAGGAAAGGGAAAGATTTCTCCGAAAAAATTAGCCGATGAGTTTATAAACGCCTTCAAAAAAGATCAGTATGAAGTGAATATTGGCAAAGTGAAATTACTGCGGATTATCAACCGAATGGTGCCGGGTATTGCTGAGCGAATCATGAAAGGCTTAACGCCCTAAAAATCAGTTGTAATTATGCTCGCGCTTCGCCTTGATATTTATTCTAGTAAAAGCAACAAACATCCCGCGTGTTGGACAAGGTCAAACAGGACTTCATGCTACGGGGCATAAAATCATTGAACAAGTAATATTAAATCATGAATGAAATGGAAAAACACAAGATGAACAGAAGAAAAATAATTTCAATCCTGACTATAATTCTGCTACTTGGAGCTAATGTAGTTGCACAAGATAAAACGATACTATTTGTATTGAGTGCCGCAGACACGTTAGCGCTAAACGACGGAAATAAACTCCGTCAAACAGGGGTATTTCTCAATGAATTTTATTTGGCATATGAAGCTGTTTCGAAAGCCGGTTATGCAGTTGATTTTGCGACACCTAATGGCATTGTTGCAACTATCGATAATGAAAGCGTCGATGAAAAATATTGGAAAGGTTTTTTGACGGCAAAAACAGAAGCAGTGTCGTTTGTAAAGACCGATAGTGCTTTCAATAATCCACGCACACTTGAGCAAGCTCTTGAAAACAAGAGTAAGTATGTAGGCATGGTAATTCCAGGTGGACAAGGACTGATGGTTGACTTGATGAATGATAAGAATATCCGGGTTCTGCTGAAATATTTCGCAGAAGCGAAGAAGCCAACGGGACTTATATGCCATGCGCCAAGTCTTATTTTAACCATTCCAAAAGAAGGAAATCCTTACATCGGTTTCAAGGTTACGTCTGTATCCCCTTCAGAAGAAATTGTCATTGAAAAGTTTATAATGAAGGGAAGACCTCAGAACAGAAAGATTGCCAGGCAACTCAGGAAATCAGGACTTAACTACAAACAGGGATTACCCAAAGCCAACCATGCAGTCAGGGACAGAAATTTGGTGACAAGCCAAAATCCATTTTCAAGCAGCGCATTTAATAAGCTTTACCTGAAAGCGTTAGCTGATTATTTAACACATTGAATACGAAATCCTGGGCATGTGGATTGAGATGTCCCTGGCTATTCACCGGTGCGTCACGAATACAATGCGATGCTCAGGGTGCGCCTAAAAATAAGCAAAAGAACGTCTCCCACCGACTACCGAATCCTAACCAAGGCCGGTGCGGGTGCAGTAGAGAGCTAAGGACCTTCAACGTATCACTAACTAAATTCTTAATTATGGAGATAGTCGCTTCGTTATCTGAAGTCGTACATCTTGGGGGAAGGCACCTTCGTTTGTTCTTGTTTATCATTACTGATGAGAACGAGGAATGTTTGTTCGATTTGCTTTACCTTCCTTATGAACGACTGCAAATCGTAACGCTTACGTAAGATTCTGCGCGCGCTGCTCTCTTGCGCGCAGAAGCGATGTTTATATACTCATACTTTTGATGAGTAGAAAAACAGCGACCCACTCGGGCCGCTGTCATGATGAGAAGTCAGAGGTAAGCTATAAGCTATCCGTCATAAACAACAATACGTAAGTCTATAGCCCGAAGTGGCTAAATCCCACAGCCAGTCATACGGCATTCCGCTCATCGGCGTGCGATCACCCAGATATTGTAACCAGCCTCGGTTTTGACTCGAGGTAACATTTTCCAGCAGCGAAAGTACAAGTTCGTGGAATACCAGATCAGAGGTTTCATCTATCATAATATATTCTAGATCGTGTACCGGTGGATAAACAATACTGTGAATTAAGGTGTTGAACAGTTCTAGGCTGCTCCAGTAGCGCGCGGTGGAAACGTCGACGGCATTCACTTCCGAATCAAGAAAATACAAAGTCCGAATGTTCATATTCTTAGACAAATCAAGACTGTCTATGTGAATATTTTCTATCCGAATATGCTTTATCTCTGGGAGTGTTGAAAGATCTAATTCGGTTGTGGTCTCCGCGTTAACTCCTTTGAATCCACTAAATGTGCTGATATACTGAACATCTCCGGTGATACGAATCGCCTGACGCGTTGGAGCGCGGTACTCATGTGAACGCTCAATCAACACTTCTTCTGTTTCCGTTGAGAATGCGATCGTTTCAATCTTACTTCCATCACGCCAGTCGACTTTCACTTCACCAGTTCCTGTGAACCCTAGCCCAAACGTGGTAACACCACTGGTTTCTGGGTTAAACTGGACCGTAATACCTGGCTGAACTTTAAGCACTACCTTGAGCGGTTCATTATTGGTTTCAATCATCAACGATGAATAGGTAAACTGGCGTGCAAAGGTGTGGTAGCCTAACTTTTCGACTTCCAGCGTAAACACCTCATCGGGTTTGCCTTTAAATGGCAGGTAAGCAATTCCGTCAGCAATGTCGTAGGTGTATGTAGTTTTGCTGTTGTATATGCGAACATGTGCGCCGGTGAGTTCGGGCTGACCTTCATCGGTAACAAAAACGGCCAATGGAAGAGGGTTTATCAAGCCAATATTGAACGACGCATAGCCAAATTCTTCAGGTACTTTATACTTCGCATTCACAACGCTCATGGGAACATTCGAAACCTGATCTTCTTCGATTAAAATTGGATACGGCAAAGGGTGATTAACAAGGCCCGTTAACGGCGATCCCTGTTTAGGCACCGCATACAGCACTACACCTTCTTCATCTACAATCAGAAAGTCGGTTACGGTAAATTTGCCTTCCTGAAGTTTCACTGGCTCCGAAAAATATCCGGCGCCAAAGTTGAGGATCGGCACCCGCTGATTCCAGATCACCGCTAAGCCATTCGCGTTCGTGACTGTTAAGCGTAGAGATGCACCAGGTGGAAGATCCTGAATTCTCCCTTCACTATCATCGGTAACCTTTATGTTAACCGAGAACTGTACATGGCCTTCGCCAGGTACGGGCTCATGCTCTGTGCAGCCAACCAGCAAACTACTGATGAGCGCAATGCACAAAAATATACGATTCATATTGATTGTCTTTTAATGTTGTTGAGTTTCAAAAAAACACGCGACTACGGGCAGTTGTATTCATGGTTACAACTACCACCAATGTTCACTTCCCATTCTCTTTCTTCATAAAGCTTTACAAATTGAAGTATCTCTTCTGTTTGGCTGGATGGAAAAATATTTATGGTGATTATGCCCAAGAGACCGTATTTAACGGCGTTGTGATAAAGACTCTCAAACAACGTGTTGTATGGTATGCGCGAGAGGATGATTTCAAAATATCTAATGTTGTGACGTTCGGGCAGTTTCAGGTTTGATATCGTCACGTTCGAAAGGTCAAGATTCCGAAGGGACGACTGCGTTTCAGATATCTCTAACTCGGAGATGTAAGCCCCGCTGATAGAAAGGCGTTCAAGCGCGATCGCGTTCTTCATATCCATCATCAGAATCGAGCTTTGGGGGCCGTTCCATTCACCGTCCGAAGGCATGCTCATGGCAGAAATCAGATCGATATCGCCTGTTATGGAGATTCCAAATTTATTGAACGGCGGATCATATGCGTGCCAGACAGCAGCGTTTCCTCCCTCGATTGTATCGTCCGGAAAACGAAGCGTGTCAGGCGGTGAATTGTCGCCCCAATCTACATATAGCACGCCTTCATCTTGTATCTGCATCACCATTCGGTAAGATTTGCCCGGTATCGGATACATTTCAACTGAAATTTCGTGCTGCACAAGTAACGTGACAACCAACGCATGTCCATCGACTTCGGTAAGCAAATCTTCGTAGGTGAATGTTCGCCGGAACGTCTGGTAGCCCAGCCGTTTTACTTCCAGTGTATAGACTTCATCAACGTTGCCACGAAATGGTATTGTGGTCATGTGATTCACCTCACGAAATTCATATTCAACGTGATCATTAAAAATCCTCACCGTAGCACCCGATACAGCAAGCCCGCCATCTGATTCTGCAAAGATCATGAGCGGGATAGGATTGATAAGATCAGGCTGAAACGACACGTATCCAAAAGCCTGCGGTTCCTGATGACGTGTGCTGATAACTTCCATTTCGAAGTTCGACACGCCATTCGCAGAAACGGTGATTGCTCGTGGCAAAGGATCAAGTACCTCCGTTGCAAACTTTGATCCTTCTTTTGGCGCAGCATATGTAACAGATCCATTGTTTACAATAAGAAACTCAGTGACGATATAATCACCAGGCGGAAGCTCCATGGGCGCCGTAACGTATGAAGCGCCGAAACTTAAAATTTCGATTTGTGTTTGGACAAAAACGATCTCTCCTGACGATTTTGCTAGGCTCAGCAGGACAACCGATTCAGGTGGAATTGTCTCGCTCACGCGACCGCCTGAAGATCCGCTATTCAGCGAAAGCGAGAACTGAACTTTACCGGGTTGTACGGTCTGCTCATCGTCAGACGCACAACTACTACATAACACCCCGAACAATACGAGGATACTACCAAAAATTTTCATAGTGGTTTAATTGAAAAGATTTTATCTCTGGCCAAGAACATCCAGAGACCAACAACACATACATAACAACACCTCCAAATATAAAGGCAAGGCAACAACCAACAACACAGGCGTCAAAAGGTCACACCTTTAAGAAAGGAAGACAAGTATACAAACTAATAAACTTCGATTACCTTATAAGTAAGGCGGTCGTCAGGAGGGAAACGATTCTTTTTTTTTCATAAAGCTTAACAGTGATTGAATGGCAACAAACATAACAACCATTTGACATGATCAAAATTATTCCCTCACAAAATTCAGTATTAAATTTTATATTAAGCTGCTGCCTGATTACTCCACCTCGTGATTATCAATGAAAATGAATCTATTTTCGGAGTAGTTTAATTGTTTCGTTTAAGAAATTGAGACAGATTGTAAAAAGAACAGTACTCTTTTTTCATTGAAAATTTGCAATGCAAAGATGTTCTTGATTGCAAAGATGTTGTTGTGAAAATATAATTCAACGGGCTTAGTGCAGTGTCATAAAGTTAAGGGTAATTCACGTCCAACGCACTGGCTATGCTCAGAATGTAAGGAACGAGGTAAGTGTAAATGACGATGTTGGTTGGCTTGGTCTTAACTCAGTAATATGGCACTTAGTCGATTCACGATAATGTTTATTTTATCCATTGTTCAACCATGTCTGTATAAAGCAAGCACTTCTCCCCGATTCAATTTTAATTCAGATGTAAACGTATTGAGTGGAGTAAGTTCGTTTAAGCCTGATCATCTGCGCTACCATAGCTAATTTGAACGTTTGAGTTTATCACAGCAAAACCAAAGAAAAGGCGCTTATCCAAGCTCATCATGCAACTTGATCGGTGTGGACAAATTTCATTCATTAACCAATGGTATAACGTTTAAAATGAAATAGTCAGGACTTAATCTTGCAAGGCGCTCAAGCATTACAGTCGTAACCTTACACTCGCAAATGCGGACTCAGATTTTGATTAGGTTCGGTCAAGGGCAGCAAAGGGTTGGCAAGTGCCTGGCGCTGTTTATTTTACCCTTGACGGGTTCTAATCAAAATCTATCTTGCATTTGACTGAGAGTAATGTTGAACGGACAATCGTTGTTTCAGTGCGCCTATGGTGTCTGTAAGATTAAGTGCCATTTATTACAATTAAAAAAAAGAGGGCTGTATTAGCCCTCTAATCATTTCGAGTAAGTTAATATGTGTTTTTTACCAATGTCACTTTATTTCCTTCATCAATGCGGCGATATATCCCTTAGCGACACCGCCTCCCAATGCTTCGACTTCGGAAAGAAATGCATTTTGGTTAACATCGAGGACGTAGCTTCCGCGTACACTTCCAAACACATCTGTATTTTTGTCGGTTTTAGATAGCCCTTTGGGTCCAACCCAATTATCTTTACCGTCTATCAAGGATCCCCATACGCCAAACCCACCACGTTCATTGCTGGCCGTACACGATGGATAAATGGTCATGTTTGCAATGGCTTCAATAGACGCTCCTTTTTTTGAACCCATCCCTCGTTTTCCTTCAAAACTTACCGGATTTATGGTAAGTATAATACTTACCACGTTGGCATCGATAGCTTTTCCAAACTTAGTAGGCCAATTACCAAGTACAGCATTATAATTCGCTACCAGGTACTTGTTTGTTGGAAAAATATTTACAACATCATTCCCATTTGCATCTTTATAAAAACTAGGTTCTTTAACGTACATACAAAATATGCTTTTGCCATTGTGTTGTTTCTTGGCAAACTCCGAGTTGGCGACTTCTTCATCGGTTACAAGCGTGTAACCTTCTGCTTTAAGCTGATCGCAAAACTGTTGATAAAGTTTATCGACCACTGCCTGGTAAGCTTTCAAATCTATTGGGGTAAGACTGATCGTCATCTTCGCAAGATTGGCTTGTCCTGTCTGCTTTCCATTGGCGACAATCACCTGAGTGACCTGGAAGTTCGAAACAAAAATTTTCTTGTTGTCTGCGAAAATGTTTTTACCTCCACCATTTTTTACGGAAAAATGTGCAGGAAAATTATACTGGGACCAGTCATAATCGGCTTGTGGATCTTTGTCTTGAGCGAAAGCTGAAAAAGTGAAAAAGCTCATGAAGAAAAGTAAGCTTAGCGATTTATTCATAGGATTATATTTTTTATAAAAATAGTATCCAAACCTGGGTCAAAACATACCTTGCTTCACTGGTTTAGGCATACCCAATGGCACGGATGCCGATTACGAGAAATGGTTAATTTAAAAATTGATTACCTTGAATGACTTGTTATAAAATTATAGCCAAGCTAATGATGTACCGACTCCGGTTGCTTAATATCCTGAGGTCGTCGGGTCACACCGAACTTGTCCTGGATGTCGCGAACCAATATTCATTTATCACTATAGAAATAAGTAGGCCTGGTTATCCATTTGCCCAACTACGCTTTGAGATAACAGATGAATCTGGTAAAGTCGTATCTGCGTATTACGAAGACAAGTGGTGCAAAACGAGCTTAATGACAAAATTCAACTAGAAAATTGGCCGGGCTGGACATCTCCTACCTTGATCGATGTATCGTACTCGCGTCAAGTACTACAGGCTATGGAAACAGCCGATAGCATTTCCGCGCTTACGATAAATTGTACCCGGGGTGATGATTATAGTCCGGGAAATTTCAGCAAAATTTCTGTCACCAGTGACCGCATTAAGCTTGAGCAGATTAATCATATGAATGCAAAATCCCTATCTCACAAAATATAATTATTGCCTTCGCAATCTCGTGTTTACAATTCCCTTGCAATCAGACCCCAAGAAGTATGAAAAAGATTTTCAAAAATATCAGGTAGGTATAATGATAGTAGAATTTTCGGACAGATCCTCTGAGAACAATAGAACATGTGGAGAAAAAGTCATTGCTGCACTGGAAAAGCTAGTCACTGACTGATATGATCATGCTGGCGTAAAATCCGATAATCTTATCAGTTACCACGGGAATGACTATTAGATCCGACTACATGTTATTTCTGATATTCAATTTTGGTAATGCGCCAGACAAACTCGCCGGCATCTGTTTTCACCACGGCTTCATCACCCACTTCTTTTTTCATCAGTGCGCGTGCCATAGGTGAGTCTATCGAGATGTAATCTTTGGTATCAAAAATTTCATCATACCCGACTATCCGGAAACGCTTTCGATTGCCCTTGTCATTTTCAATTTCTACCCACGCGCCGAACAGTACTTTGCCTTCTTGAAAAGGTGAGTAATTCACGACTTTCAAATCATCAATACACTTGCGTAAGTAAAGTACACGCCGGTCAATTTCACGGAGGCGTTTTTTGTTGTAATGATAATCTGCATTTTCAGAACGATCTCCAAGACTTGCAGCCCACGCTACCTTTTGTGTCGTGTCTGTCCGTTCAACGCGCCACAAATGATCTAACTCAGCTTTTAATTTTTCTAAACCTTCCGGCGTAATTAAGGGCGTTTTCATAGTTACTTAATCACGGAGCATTGTATGCATCCGACTTTATAATTATACAGTGCATTCAGCGTCATCCAAATTTACCGAAATAAATCAATGCATCCATAGTGAAGCTACGTGAGACAGTGTGATGACATTAGATTAAAACTAAATCGGCAACTCGCCTGAGAATATCTGCGATCGTTCCGAAGATCCACACGCACGAGATAATTCGTCAACAGGGATTAGTTGCCCCGTTCATTCCCCTTGCCCGTGATTGAGCTTATCAATTCAATTTCAGCACGACTGTATGGCGTTCCGTCTTTTCGGAAGATGTCATGAAACCAAACCTTCGGCTCGGAGCCATCGGGCATTGGTGTGTCCCACGCATAAATTGTGTTTGTTTTCCCTGCTACTAATCCCCAATTATATGCGCCAATGTTTTCAGCCTTTAGCATTGGCAATATATTCGCGAATGTGCTATTTCTGGTGCGCGCCATGTACTCCGTGCATATGAGTGGCCTTCCGTACGTTTGAAGGCTATCGATCCATTGCTGATGATTCACCGGATCCATGTAGTTATGGTATGTAATCACGTCAGAATTTTCGAGCTGGTACTTGTTCAACTCAACAAGGTCACGGTTCCATACGCCTACTGACAATGGCTGAGCTGGATTAATCTCTCGTCCCCACTGAAATACCTTCTCCAACAACGGCATAGATTTATTTTTGAGATTGTTGTTTCCTGGCTCGTTGTAAAGGTCCCACAATACAATACGATCATCGTCCTTGAAATGAGTCAGTACATCTTTGACATATTTTTCCAACAATACAATCAGTGTAGTGTCTTCATAAAGAAGGTCTCCAGGATCGCGAAGCCATCCCGAATTGTGTACTCCAGGCTTCGGAGTTGGTTGTTCGCCAGCGTTATAGGTCGGATTCCAGCAATCATCAAAGAAGACGAATAACGTCGAAATGTTGTGTTCATCAGCGATGGATAGGTAGTCTTCCATTCTTTTTTTGAAACCTTCGGGGTCTGTCTTCCATGCAACATGGTGAAGGTAGACACGCATGGAGTTCATCCCAATCGCTTCGGCATAACCCAACTCGCGGTTTATTGTCGCTGTATCAAACGTTTCTTTCTGCCACATCTCTAATTGATTAATTGCAGTACTGGGAATGAAGTTACAACCACGCATCCAGTCCCGCGCCGCATACCATTCGTTACTTTGTTCTTTTGTCCAGGCTTCGCGTATCTTCGGAACTGTTGACGTTGCTACCTCGGATGGCGTAGATCGGTTACAGCCTATGAAAAGGAAACAGTAAATAGCGAGCGGTAAAATTGATCTAAAAAATTTCATATTGAATGGTAATGGATTGACGTATAAAGCTTTTTAAAATAGAATTACGTATAAACTACATCTGTTTTTGGTCGCCTCAAGAAACTGGAATCCAAAGTTTAAAAATTCTTCCTTAAGATTTTTTCGATTCATGCAGCATTATCTTTTTAAAGAATCGAGTTCAATGTACACATTTTTTTAGGTCGACAAACGAATTATACTTTGATCCAACGCTGCTACCAATTTCAAATTGTTCGCTTTCTATAACGGTAAACTAACGCGATGTGCGAACGTATTATACCTTGAACAGTCATTTGCGAATAAAACACTGAATGTCTGTCTTTAATCTTGCGTTTTCCAAGCTTGCGATCTGGCAACCAAATCCTGTAGATTTACGCTGTAGTAAGTATGTGGTTACGGTGTATTCCGCAACTACATAGTGCAAAAAATAGAACCATTGGTAAACTGCTTTGTTAGCCTGAACTTTTGCCGGTGTGCTAGTCCATTGAACACCATATTTGTCTGCAAGCATTCGAAAGTATGAACCCAAGGGACAGATTAGACAAAGTAATTGACGAAGAAAACAAGCGCATGTCGATGCGATTTAATGTATTTTGCCTTTTGAATAACCAAAAAACATTATGTTGACAAACGTCCATCCCAAATTACCTATGCGAAATAAAGCCATTACCAAGGCATATTATTTAAGTCTCGGTTTTCAACTATTCGGAAACGCAGATTTCGAAGAATACCTGATGCTTCAAAAAGACAACGTTCAACTTCACTTTTTCGAGTTCAAATCGCTTGTTCCAGAAGATAATTATGGTCAGGTGTATATTAGAACTGATAATATCGAAGCGCTGTATAACACGATGGTTGAAAATAATCTGGCGATTCATCCCAATGGAAGTTTGCAAGTGAAGCCATGGGGCCAGAAAGAATTTTCGATGCTCGACCCCGACAATAATCTTCTGACTTTCGGACAACCTGTAGCTTGATTTAATTCAAAACGTGAGCACCTTTACTAAGGCAGCAGCGGCGCCAAAAGAATTAAAATTGGGTATATACTCCATTAACAACTTTATCAAGGGCGGGACCGAATCAGAATAGGTGCAAAGGTAAACTGCCGAGCTAGCAGCAGGGATACATTTTTTGAATAGCCGACCGAAAAAATATCGACTTATTTTTAGACCTTCATTCCATTACAAAAAGAATTGACATGGACGCAGTAAGAACAATGGCTGAAGGAGCAACACAAGCCGCTACCAAAAACGTAAAAGCATTTGGAACAGCAGCGGCAAACGCTGACCTAAAACATTTAAATATACAACGAAGAAAACCCACGGCACATGATGTGGAGATCGAAATACTTTATTGTGGTGTTTGTCATTCGGATCTTCATACGGCCAGAAATGAATGGCATGGAACAATCTATCCTTGTGTGCCCGGTCACGAAATAGTGGGAAGAATTGTGAACATTGGAAACCATGTAAAAAGATTTAAGGTTGGCAATACTGCGGCAGTTGGCTGTCTGGTGGATAGTTGTCGAGACTGCCAGTATTGTACGGAAGGCTTAGAACAGTATTGTGAATCAGGTCAGGTGCAAACGTATAACTCAGTTGATCCGTATCTTGGAACAGCAACGTATGGCGGCTACGCTGAAAGTATTGTTGTTCATGAAGACTTCGTTTTGCGCGTACCTGAAAATCTTGATCTGGCAGCAACGGCCCCACTCCTATGCGCAGGCATCACAACGTATTCTCCACTCAGGCATTGGAAGGTTGGTCCGGGAAAGAAAGTCGGCGTCGTTGGTTTAGGGGGGCTGGGTCATATGGGCGTAAAGCTGGCAAAAGCGATGGGTGCAGAAGTTATCGTGTTTACTACGTCGTTATCAAAAATACAAGATGCCAAACGTCTGGGAGCCGATGATGTTGTGCTATCGAAGGATAAAAGTCAGATGTCGCGTTATGCCGGAAAACTTCATTTCGTTCTTGATGCAGTCTCGGCGCAACACGACATCAATCACTATCTGAATCTCTTACGGGTTGACGGATCGCTTGCTTTAGTAGGCGCCCCTGAACATCCGCTTCCGGTAGCAGCATTTAGTCTGATACCATTCAGAAGAAGCTTCGCGGGTTCAATGATTGGTGGGCTACCAGAAACACAGGAAATGCTCGACTTCTGCGGCAGACATAACATTGTTTCAGATATTGAAATGATCAACATCGGGCAAGTCAATGAAGCATATGACAGATTGCTAAAGGGCGATGTGAAATATCGCTTCGTCATTGACATGGCATCATTGAAGAAGTGAGGAGAATTCCATGTCCATCATTTCCCTTACCCTTCAATGGGATTCTTCGCACGCCAAACCACTCGCGCATGCCGCTCTGAATAACGGTAACGAGCGGGCGGGCGGGATGGGGCGTCCTCTCACCGTCTCTCACCGTATGATTTCATTTTTTTCAAATGAGTTAGTTGTTAACACTGCGCGTCTTAACATAAAACATACGCTCTATATATGCGACATCCGCAGCCGAGTCGAAAGATTGTTTTAATTTCATCTCCTGCCATTCACGCGTTGGCTTGAACTTAAATACAACCTGGCCACCACGTTTGACGATAAGCGGCATATCAAATCCCTTAACACAATCTGACCAACGGTATTTAATGGACTGGCTATCATCATCCAGAGCATATTCAAACGTGGGAATGCGAACGTCTCGCAGATATTGATCAAAGAAAAATTGATAATTATGTCTGGCAATTTTTGAAATGTACTTTTCAATCTCGGCTGACGTTACGGTCTTATGAAAAAATGTTTTGTTTAATCCCCTAAGAATCTGTCGAAAGCGCTGATCATCATCTATTGTATGGCGTAAGGTGTGCAACATATTTCCCCCTTTCGAATACATATCGCCTGATCCTTTTTGATTAACATTGTAAACACCGATAATAGGAATATCATTTTTAATATGTTGCCGCGTTCCGACCACGTAGTCCGTAGCTGCTTCCTTTCCATAATAATATTCAATGAATAACGATTCCGAGTAATTGGTAAAAGATTCATGTATCCACATATCGGCGATGTCTTTGTATGTAATGCTATTGGCAAACCACTCATGGCCCGACTCATGAATTATGATGAAGTCGAATTTGAGTCCCCAGCCACTTCCTGAAAGATCGCGGCCTCTGTAACCATTTTGGTAACCATTTCCATACGTAACAGAGCTTTGGTGCTCCATACCCAGGTATGGTGTTTCAACAAGTTTGAAACCGTCGTCGTAAAAAGGATACGGACCAAACCAGTATTCGAATGCTTTTAACATCAACTTCGCTTGCGTAAATTGGGCTTTTGCCTTTTCGATATTTTCAGGAAGTACGTAGTAGTCCAAATCAAGTGTTCCCCCTTCACCATTCAAAGTGTCAGCGAAATGCACATAATTTGTAATGTTTACATTTATGCCATAGTTATTGATGGGGTTGCTGACAAACCACTCAAATGAGCGTGTACCATCTCCGTTATTGTACTTGCGTCTCAGTCTCCCATTTGAAACATCTGTTAAACCTTCGGGAACTGTAACGGTCATCAATACACTATCCGGTTCGTCATACATATGGTCCTTGCAAGGCCACCACACACTTGCACCTAAACCCTGACACGAGGTTGCAATGAACGGAACACCAGCAGACGTTGATGCCCATTGAAATCCGCCATCCCAGGGTGGATTCTTCGCTTCTTTGGGTTGACCCGAATAATACACCTCAATCGATTCAAGATTGTGTTTCTTCTGAAGTTGTGTTAAGGTAACGATATAGGCATTTGTCCCGACCTGGTGAAAAGGTTGCGACTTCCCGGCGGCGAGAATCTTATCGATTTTTAAGGGCGGCTGCAAATCAATTTGCAATTTTTGATTTGACGTTAATACCTTATACTGAATTACAACGCTACCTGAAATTTGCTTTGCGTCCGGATCAACGGAAACTTTTAGATGATAGTATTTTAAGTCCCACCATTTCCGTTCCTCCGTGATTGAGCCCCTTAATGTGTCGTCTTTTGAGAAGTGAGGTTGTGCATTGATATGAGCCGACAGAAAAACTAAGCAAAAAACAAAGCGCAGTCTACGAAGTACCATGAGTTGGCTATTTAATTTCTATTCTTCGAACTAATTATACGTTTTTCTTATGACATATTCCTTTCCCGGATGAATTAGTTTTATAAAAACTTCACACCATTAGCATGAAGCCGGTCATACTTTGAATAATCAAACATGTAGTAAAAGGCGCCTTTTCTCGATGACTCCTTCTGCTTTTCATTTAGCTTCTGCAGAATGCCGAGTGATAGCATTTTTTTTGTGAAGTTTCTTTTATCGAGAGACATCTGGTAAATGGCCTCGTATAGATTTTGGAGTTGCAACAAGGTGAACTTTGAAGGAAGTAATTCAAACCCGATCGGATGAGTCGCCACCTTTTGCTTAAGTAGGTCCTGTGCCTTTGCTACCATTTTTTTGTGATCAAAAATCAATGATGGAACTTCGTCCAGGCGGAACCACCTCGCCTCATGTGCCAGCTGAAGTTGTGTGCTATAGTCGTCGACGTTAATTAAAGCAAAATAGGCAATTGAGATCACGCGTCCTGCCGCGTCTCTGTTGACGTCGGTGAAAGTATACAGTTGTTCCATATAAATGCGCCTCATTCCCGTGAGTTGATAGAGCACACGGCTTGCTGCGTCATCGGCTGTTTCGTCATCTTTAATGAAACCACCCATTAATGACCATTTACCTTTCTCAGGTTTAAAGCCACGTTTTATCAGCAGCGCCTTTATTTCTGCGCCATCGAATCCAAAAATGATACAATCTACGGCAATCAAAATTCTTTTAATTTTCTTGCGTCCGGTCAATTCCATAAAGCGCGATTGTTCCGTTTGTCAATTTAACAGCGAGTATGTAGTATACCTGCAAAAGGATGCTTAAGATTTAGTGAGTGTAAGTTCACTAAAGCAATTCCTTCAACGAAACTATGTAAAAACCCAGAGGATTTGTTTGCCAAAATTTATTCCGACATGGTGAAATATTATCCATTATTCGGCATGATTAAACTTCAGATAAAGTAACAAGGTATATTCGGTAGTATAACTTTAGTAATTGGTTATAATTTTTTTTAAAGCAGAGAAACAAAAGAATGTTGTCAATCTCGAAAGATTGACGGAATAGAAACAAGTTCAACGATGCAACAAATCACTCATCCTGATGACTCATGAATTTCCATTCAGTAGTAAAGCCTTTGTTCCAATTCTGATCTAACAAAATGCCCCGCAAAACCTCTATTGGTATGCAGTTTTCACGCAGTACCCTGTCGTGGAATTGTTTTTCGGTAATTTTAAGCGAACCTATGGCTTCTTTTTTTAAGTGATAAATTTGCAGTCCGCCAATCATGTAGGCTATTTGGTAGAGTGGTCCGTACCCACCGGTAAATGAACGACGCACCTCTGCTTCAGCATTTGCGTACTCATGGCCAACCTTGTCTACCAGGAAATCAATACATTGTTTCGGTGTCATCTTTTCAAGGTGGTAGCTCAATGAAAAGATAATGCGCGCACAGCGGTGCATTCGCCAGAATAGCATGCCGACCTTGTCTTCAGGACTTGAAGCAAATCCTTTATCCCAAAGGTTCATTTCCCAATACAATGCCCAGCCCTCAATCCAAAACGGGGTTGCAAATACGGATCTGTATGGTTTATAACGCTTTTGCATAAACTGCTGCAGATGGTGACCCGGAATAAGCTCATGATGAACTGTGGCTTTCGAAAAATACGGGTTGTTCCCCCGCATACTCATCATTTTTTGATCGTGATGCATATCGTTCGTGGGATAAGAAATTGTGATTACCTCGCCCCCTGTAAAAAACGGATTCAATTTCTGCGCTTCCGGACTCATCATTTTCATTCTCCAGGTTTCCTTTGCCGCATCAGGGATCGTAACGAGGTCATTTTTTTCTAAAAATTCAATTGCTTCGTTCGCCAACTTCGTCACCAGCGCAGGTTGTTCTCCCGGTGCAACGTAAGTTTTCTTGACGCGCTCAAGTGCCAGCTTCCAATCTGTGCCGAAGCCCATGGCTTGAGCCGCTTTTTTCATCTCCTGTTCACACCATTTGAATTCTGTCTCCGCAATCTTTATAAGTTCCTCTGGCGTATAGGGAATAAATTCCGTCTGCAAACTCTTGATGATCGCATCGCGTCCAATTGGCTTGCCTACGATTCCACTGCCATCATCTTTCCCAGCAGTAGTTTGATAGTTCTTTCGCAAGAATGTGGCGTAGTGATTGAGGCTACGATGGAGCGTGTCAAACGGAGTTTCCGTCCACCAGGTGAAGATTGGATCATATCCTTTGTAGAATTTGTATGATTCTAATACGGCTGATTCTAATTCGTCTACGGCTCCCGCTGCTTTAACAGCTTGCTTCTCACTGGAAAAGGGCTTTGTTTTCAATTCGCTCATCGCTTGATTTAGTTTCTGAGTAACATCATGAAACATTCCGGCAAGTTTTTCAGCATCAGGCCTTGCGCCATCCCTTCGAGCCTGAACAAAATCATATAGCGGAACACCAAATTCCAGTGTATGATACACTTGGTCGAATTGGCCTTTTTCAATATTAAGATTGTACACTTCCTTTGCTAACTGATTCTTCAGCAGAAGGTAATCCGCCTTTCCATCCTGCGCAAGGTTGTCAAAGTTCACCGCTGCGACGCGCTCTTCATACGCATCGTAAAACCGCTTCATCCTCTCGTAGTATTCAACTGATTCGCTTACGGTGTACATCCTTTGTAAGGCGTATTTATCTTCACGGAATCCATTGATAAGGTCATACATCGATTGTGCATCGACTACGATTCCCACAACCGAACACAGCAGGAAAGCGATTGTCGTTCTCACCATTATTTTGATTCTTTTACGATCCTAACACCATAAACAGGCCCGGCTTGATTGCGGCTTTTTGCTTTGAAGGTGATTCCGATAGTGCTCTTTCCTTCAATGAGATTCGATGGAATTCGATATGATATATCATAAAACTTGCTCTCTTTATATTTATTCAAGTCTTCGGTTGCAATGGTTTCACCTTCAACAACAATATCAAAGTTTCTGCCGCGATTGTCCATTCCCCAATATGTTGCAATTAGGTTGTATGAAAATCCAGGAACAACTTTCATGGTGAAACTGAAGTGACCACCGTCATGAGCAACCCTGAATTTACGCGTGTGACTTTCGCCATGTTCAAGATTCGCGCCCGTAAAGTTGTGGTCTCGTTCAGGCTGCATCTCTCCCACCCGTAAGTAGTCCACCGTACTCTTTTCAAGCTCATAGTTGGCTTGCTTAACTTCTTCATAACGCTTTTGTTCAGCGCGCCACGCATTCTTCGTGAAGACATCCCAGTAAACGGTGTAGTATTCATCATCAAGCGTGTTAAAAGGTTGAAGCACAACATCAGTAGGATGACCTACTCCAACAGTTTTAAATTTCATCGAGTCAAGTTCAATGGCTTTCATCATTGCGCCAGAATCGTCTGAATCCGAAACAATAACCGGAATACCTTTCATTGGGTCGGGTTCTGTTTTTCCAAGGTTTCCGGCCAGCAATGTTGGACCATAGAAAAATGCTTTGCGGTGTGGATTATCAGGCATACTCTCTGCGTATAACTCAGCTCCAAGGTAAACGGTTACTGCATCATTATTTTTCCACAGACGCGACAACACAAGGTACCCATCCGACAACGTGAAATTGCTTTCTTCTTTTCCGTTTAGCTTTACGGTTACATTTTTCGCCCATCGTGGCTTTCTGATTTTCACGGACATTTGCTGAGGCTTTTCCGTGTCAATAGTTAACTTAACATGATCGTCAACCGGTACATTGCCTGTCTGCGTAACCGCTATATTTTTTTCTTTCCAGTTTACGGTTGATGGTATAAATAAGTTGATAAACAAACTACCGTCTGAACCTTTAGCATATATTGTCTCGCCATACTTTACGTGATTCTCTATTCCGGAGCCTACACAACAAGTAAATGAATGAAACTCATCGCTAAACTCTTTTTTTGTTCCCATGCGTAAAGGAACAAAGTAGCACATCATTCCAGTTTTGTGATTTTGAGACGCAAGAATATGGTTGTAGAGCGCTCGCTCATAATAGTCCATTAAATGCGATTCCGGCTTCAGGGCAAAAAGATGCCTTGTCAGCTTGAGCATGTTGTACGTGTTACAAGTCTCCATCGTATTATCCGTGAGCTTGTCGTTCAGCTGATTTGGCGCACTCAAATATTCGTAATTACTATTGCCCCCCGGGGCATATGAATGATTTTTAACAACAGTATTCCAGAAAAATTTTCCGATCTCGTAATCTTTTTCTGAACCCGTCACCTGGAAGCGTCTCACCGTACCAATTACTTTTGGAATCTGCGTGTTCGAATGTCTTCCGGGTAGGATGTCAATTCCATTTGCCAACGAATCAAGGACAACACGATCATGAAATTTGTACGAAAGATCCAGGTATTTTTTATCGCCTGTAAAGGCGTAGGTATTTACCAACACTTCATTCATTCCGCCATATTCGCATAGCAACATTTTTTGAATCTGTTCATCACTAAGATCTTTTAAGATATTGCCAGCCCAATCGGACATTCCTTTTTCAATCTGCAAAGCTTTAGCATTGTCGCAGTACAAATACGCGTCGAGAAGCCCTGCCATCACCTTGTGGATGGTATACCATGGAGACCAAAGTCCATTTAGATCAAATCCCCGTGAACGGATATTACCTTTCGCAACTTCGGCGAAGACAGAATCTTCTTTCGGTATTGCCCCAACGTAACCTGTTTTTCTGGCACGCTGGCATTCTGCCAATTCATCAACGATATAATTAACGCGCCTGAGAAATTCCTCATTACCAGACGTTCTGTATTCCATTGCGCAAGCCGAAAGGTAATGCCCAAGCGTGTGACCGGCTAATCCATCACTTTCCCAACCGCCATATTTTTGTGCTTTAGGCGTCAGTCCCGCATTGGAACGAAACTGCGAAAGAAGCCGATCGGGTTCCAACAACAAGAGATATTTTATATCAGCATCTCTTGCTTCCGTGAACTGGCTTTGATGTAGTCTGACATCACGGAGGTCAAAAGCATAAGCCTGGATTGGAACAACGGGCTTTACTTTAACAGCGTCGTTATCGGACCCGGGAACGTATGACTGTCCAAATAAAATATTTGAAAGCGTTAAAAAACCTATAAAAAAAAGTAAAAGTCTCATGTCTCCAGTTTTAATTAGTTCAGTGCCCACTCCAGGATTCCACCTGAATGATCTTTAGATAATGTGACCTCTAAACGTATTGCGGTCGTACTTACAGGATTGAACGTGACTTCCGAATATTTATCTTTTGATACCTGATATTCACTTGTGTTTGTGACCGGTACCCAACGATCATCCTTCTTATACAATATTTTCCATCCCGCTGGAGTTCGACATCCCCCGAATGGTCCATCGTCAAACCAATACACTTTTGATGTAGAAACTGTTTGTGCCTGGTCGAAATTGTACTGTACCCATTGAACCGTATCCTTCATTGGCCACCAATGATAAAATATGATCGAATGGTCGTTGGAATTTTTGGGCTCCATTTGGTCATTGAGCGCCATGAGTGTTCGGGCCTGATGCGACGCTTCGATTTTACTCTTGGATGCGATGGTTGGAGCTGGTAACGGTTGGGCAGCTGTAAGTTGGTTTGGGATCCATACCATCATTTCTCCCGGGCCACGATGGGCCCATGAAAAATATGGAATGAGTTTAACCTCCGCTTTATCAGACTTAATCGATGATGCACCAGTTCTTGCTACCGCGGCACCCGCTGCTTTCAACACATACATGCCATTAAAATATGATTCATCGAAATAAGGTGTCACTGTTGCGTCATCGGGGATTACCAGATTTAAGACTTTTCCATCTTTATTGTCGGGCCATTCGGCGCAATAAACAAGCGGTCCACGCTGATAGGCATACTTATTCACGTCCGCAGTTACACGATCATTTGCCTTTACTTTTCTTACAGACATAGGCAAAGAAAGATGAATTACATCTCCCTTTTTCCATTTTCTGTTTAACACAACATATCCTTTATCAAGTTTAAAATCAATTTGCTTTCCGTTTACCTTTACCACCGGTCTTTCCTTTGCGTTGCCCGTAAAGTCATATAAGCCGCCGGGAATCGGTTCATCGATAGCCCATCCTGGCATTCGCAATCGGAGATCTAACTGTTCCGGAGATTTCGGTTCGATTGTTATTTGAACCTCACCTTCCCACGGATATTTTGTTTTTTGCTTAATGTTGATTTCGTTTTTTCCGACATTGAACGATGCCGTGCCTTCACCATATAAGTTGATGTAAATAATTTCATCTTTTTGTGCGTAAAAATAACCTCCTACCGACGGAACAAATCGCGTGACATTGCTCGGGCAGCATGCACAGCTAAACCAGGGACTTCTTGCATGCTGGCCGTGTGATTCTAGTGGATTTGGATAAAAGAATTTGTCACCAGACATCGCGACTCCCGAAAGGAAAGCATTGTATAATGTTCGCTCAAGCACATCAAAATATTTCGATTCGCCGTGAAGCAGGAATTGGCGATAATTCCAATATACATTAGCGATGGACGCGCAAGTCTCATTATACGCGGACATGTTTGGAAGATCGTAAGCGGCGCCGAATGCCTCTCCATGTCCTGTCGCACCTATTCCGCCGGTGACGTAAATCTTTTTGAAAACCGCATCCTCCCAGATATGGTCTATGGCTTTAATGTAGAGCGAATCATTTGTGAGCGCAGCGATATCTGCCATTCCCGCGTACATGTATGCTGCCCGAACAGCATGGCCAACCGCCTCATGCTGATCAACCACTTTTTTATGCGCCTGGTTATATTCATCACCACCTGGCCCGCGAACATCCAGGATAAATTTTCCAACGTCGAGGTACTTCTTCTGTCCTGTAGTTTTGTACAATTTCGCCATGGCGAGCTCGATGATCTGATGTCCTGAAAAGGTGCGCACTTTATCGGGGCCGAAATCTTCACAAACACGATCGGCTGCTTTGATTGCAATATTCAAAAGTGATTTTTTACCTGTCGCGTGATAATGCGCAATCCCAGCCTCAATAAGATGACCGATATTGTATAGCTCGTGGCTCAGGATGTGTTCTTTTTCCCATCTTTTACTACCAGCCCATTCGTGGGCGCTATCACCCATTATTGTACGGTTCGTGAAGATGTAGCCATCGGGTTCCTGAGCCAGCGCGATCAGGGCGATTAGCGAGTCAACCTGGGCTTCAAGGGCCGCATCTTTGAATATCTGCAAAGAATAACTTGCGCCTTCTATGATCTTGTAAACATCCGTGTCATCAAATGTAAATTCAGTCTGGAATACTCCTTCCTTTAATCCTGCAGCTATTTCAAAATTTTTAATTCGACCTGTGGATTCACATTTTCCCAATGTGAATGGAATAGTAACTTCGTGATTTGTCTTGATGCGTGGGGACCAAAACGCATCAGTTAACTTAACTGCTGTGAACAGTACCGGACGTATCGGATAATCTCCAGCCTGCATTTCAACTTCCTGGCTGAATGCATGACCGAAGGTTAACGTCATGGTCAGCACGAATAAAAATCTCATCATCTTCATAATTCTATTTACTGATGGTATCCAAACTATTTATTGTCTATTGCTATTAATTAAAATCACCTTGGTGACGTATCATTATTGGCAACTTCTTTTGCCGAGTAAATTTCATCCCATGATGGTGGCGTGACATTTAAAAGATGTTTAACGAAGAAGTCTCTCCGCTTTCTATTTCCGAATTCCCCGCCACCCGTGTGGCTGACACCAGGCAGGACAATCAATTCAAAATCCTTTTTGCTTTTGATTAACGCATCGGCTAGCTGGTACGTTGATGCTGGATCTACGTTGTCATCAAGTTCCCCTACAATCAACATTAATTTACCGTTGAGTTTATTTGCATGAACGACGTTAGAAGACGCTGCATAGTGTGGTCCTACGGGGTAACCCATCCACTGCTCATTCCACCAAATCTTATCAATGCGATTATCGTGACTTCCGCAGGAAGCAACAGCGACGGAATAGAAATCGGAATGATGCAACAACGCAGCAGCTGCGTTTTGACCACCTGCAGACCCGCCAAAGATTCCGACACGTTGTGTATCGATGTAAGGATACTTTTCTCCGAGGGCTTTTATCCAGCGTATCCGGTCGGGGAAGCCACCATCCTTCAGATTTTTATAACAAATGTCATGGAACTTTTTTGACCGTCCGGAAGTGCCCATTCCATCAACTTGCACAACAATAAAACCAAGATCGGCCAGCGCACGTAACTCATCATAATAACCACGGTACCTCTTCGGCACATAAAAGCTTTGCGGGCCGGCGTAAACCATCTCAATTACAGGATATTTTTTCTGAGCGTCGAAATTAGATGGGTGTATAACGATTCCCCAGATTTTGGTTTCATTGTCACGGCCCGTGGACGTAAACACTTCCGGTACCCTCCAGCCATTGTCATAAAGCATTGTCGTGTCTGCCTGTTGTACCTTCATTATCGGCTTCAAAGAACTTGTCTGGTAAATTTCACTTCTTGGTGCCAGGTCTATACGCGAGTACGTGTCTACGAAATATTCATCGTCATCGGAAAATGAAAGTGCATGATCGGCATTTGATGAGGTGAGCCGTGTAAATCCACCGCCATCAAAATTAACCATGCAATAGTGCATTAGATAGGGATCTTGATTCGGATAAATACCGGCAGCGGTAAAAATTATACGCCGTTTCTTTTCATCAACCTTAATCACATCGCGCACAACCCAACTCCCGGAGGTAATGGGATTCTTTACACTCCCGGTTTCCAGATCATACAGATATAAATGATTCCAGCCGCTTCTTTCCGATGCCCAAATTACTTCTTTATCATTCACATCATATCGATAGCGCTTACCACTATAATCAATAAAGGTTTCGCTCTTCTCATGCACCACGGTTGTTACTTTTCCATCCGGACAATCAACGCGTATAATTTTATAATTTTGATGACCGCGTTCATTCCATTCGAAAGTGAAAAACCTGCTGTCTTTGCTCCATCGGATTTCATGCAGGGAATATTGATTCATCAAAGGTGTCCCATCAATCGTGACATGTTTTTTTTCGTCAATAAGAAACAACTGCGGAAATCGTCGCGCAACCTTATCGCCAGGTTTTAAATATTCCCGTTCATGAAGTTTAGGTTGCAATTGACTGGCGGGAGATGACTCAATCAGATTTAGGATTCTCTTTTGAGCAGGATCAACTTTATAAGCAACCAGCATCTTACTGTCCGGCGACCAAAACATGTAGCTGGAGTAATAAATACCGGTACTACCATCGTGACTAAGTTGGTATTCTTCGTTGCTATTTTCTGTACGGATGAAAACATTATGATCGCGAATAAATGCTGTATAATTTCCGTCTGGAGAAATAACCGGTGCGTTGCCCATTTCATTGAAAGCATTCGCCCAATAATAATCGCTTCCTGGATCCTCATTTTTAACTGCCGTGATCTGACATTTGTAGTTTTTCAGGTTGCACATTATCGTGGCGGTGTCTATTTGAACTTCGATACTGTCTTGATCTGCAGTAAACTGAATCCAATTGAAAGGAAGCGAAGTTTCATCAATATCTGTTTTCATCACCTTTGATAAAGATTTAGCCATTCGGGAATGATCAAAAGCCGGTTGATGTTTTTGCTTGTCAGCATTCACAAGCATGAATACCTTACCCTTTCGTGAATTATTCACATACCACATTTCATGTGTTCCAGCTATCCATTGAAAAGAGGTTGGTGTGTTGAAGATCGCTTTTTTCAATAAAACCAAATTCTTTTCGGCGCTTCGATAATCGTCGACACGCCCCTGGCAGATGCCAGCGAAGTTGATACATATCAACACATAAAAAACGAAAGAAACAATTACACTTTTCATTACTTGTAAAGTACGATACACATGTTTGCCGAAGCTTGACATATTTTAATCAATTATAATACGATCTTACCTTTCGTCGCCATGATAAAAAAGGATCTTAGTTACCTGCTCATTCCGAAGTACATCGTATCCACGGAAGTCTTCGGTATTGCTAAAATCACCTATTATGCGCGTTCCTTGAATCAATGAACTTTCAATCCAATCTATTCCCACTTGAATTTATTGCACACCCCCATCGTTATTCAACGGTAACATTGAAAATGAATGTAGCTTGAACAAACTGCCCAGGTTCATGTTCGTAAACCAATGCTTGCTTAATTTTATAGGTTGTTGACGGAACAGTTTGTCCAGGATACTGGCCAAGGGTGAAGGTCCAGGCAGACGCCGAAAATTCAGAAAACACAACAGCACTACTGCCCCAATTTGTGACGTCGCCAATCGATGAGAACCAATGGCCATATCCATTTGCTGTAGTTGTAGCGTTTAACGCCCCGGAGCTTTCTATCGCATAGAATTTAACTTCCTCTCCCATCTTAGACGAGATTTCACTTGGCTGCAACACGAATGCTTTCGCTACTTTCGTAAGATCTCCGGCCTCTAGTTGTAGCGTTGCACCAATATATTCGGTCTCGCTGTAGGGAAAAGCCACATCATAAGTAAGCGTTAAATCCGCTGGCACTTCGGTTCCATCGAAAGCGACTTCGCCGTATATATCTGTATTGTCGAACTTCACTTTATAAGGCCAATGATCATCGTTTGTTTGGTCTTCGTCCCACGCATGAGGCATGTAGCTATTGGGTGCTCCTGTGACCACAAACCAAAGTTTGCTGCAATTTTCAGGCACGGCGAATGTGACTGTGTTGGTTGTTCCAGAATTCATGTCGGCATATAACCTGGACCCATCGCTGAGTAGTGCAACGTATCCGTATCGCCATCCGGCTCTGCCTGGATCACTGACCTGGTTATAACCAACCTCATTCACTAAACCAGTAAATTCCGTTGAGATCTGAGTTCCAGCGAGTGGTACATTCAATCGTATCACATTATAACCCGTAGTACCGGGCGCGAAGTCATAGGACACCCGATGACTTCCATCATCCAGCTTCGTACTGGCGAATTTATGAACTCCAATATAATCTTGACCATAGCTACGAAGCGCATCGAGATCCCAGGTGACGAACTTGGTGGCAGCATCATAAATCTCATCATTTAACTGGTCAGTAGAGATGTTTGTGATCCGCATGTAGGCCTGGATTGGATCTTCGGGTTCTTTCGCTCCTCTCCAGATTCTTCCAATGATATCAAGTCCATGCTTGTCGGTCCAGTATTCGTGAATGAAATAGCTTGCGTAACGATACAATTCATGGTGGACGTGCCTGTGATAATTTTCTGTGTAAACCGTAAAATCGAAAGAAGTGAAATTTTGTTCCGGATAGCTTTGGTGCGCCTGCCATTGCGCAGTTTGCTCCCAAAAGCCGTTGCCACCATTTCCACCAAAGCCGTATCGGAAGCCTGTCCCGTTGCCTAAATCAGCAAAAACCTGATACTGGAAGCTGTGACCGATTTCGTGTGCGATGGTAGAACCTACCGGCTGACAAGTATTCGGACTCACCCATAATGCTCCTATGGTATCATCATATCCGCTTCCTGTAGCGAGCCATTCCGTTTGATAAAAAAGGAATATCATCATCTTGTACTTATCAAGCTTTGAACTCCCAGGTTCAGCAAACTTCAATGCATTAACGTTTATTTCATAAAACTCCTCAGCTTTTGCAAGAAGGTCATTGATATCAACTCTATATGCCGGCGCAATTTCTGAAGAACCGGGGTCGTTGTCTCCATATTCTTGCTCCCAAAAAACGATGAAGTGTTCGGATTGACGACTGCGCGCATAGCTCCACTGACTTGTTGTTCGATAAAAATTCATGGTGCGAAATTCCTGTGGGATGTAAATCTTACTTGCATCCACCGATGAAGAGTCAATCAGTGTCGTGTCGATAGGTACTTCCGGTTCCGGTTCCGGTTCCGGTTTCGGTTTTGGGTCAGCTTCATTTTTATCGCAAGAGCTGAGTGACGACATCAGTAAAGCTACTGCAATCGTTAGACAAAGAAAGAAATAACATCTTTTAAGCATATGGCAATTTTACTTTAAACAAGTATTGACTTTGAAAACCTGGTTAGGAATTTCAAACGTATCAACAGCGGGACCTCTTTCTACGGCAACCGAATGGTCGCGACCACATCGGAGCCAGCACATATGGTCATTCCGTTAATTTATTTAAATTTTAAGGCGCTCATCGCATCTTATATCGATCACGACTTTAATGGAATACCAAGGAAGATTTCACCCTGCAGATACGTCAGATAAAAGTAGCAAGAAGTTTAAGTGTAATTTTTACATATATGACCGGGAGGTAATACTATCTTATCAATTTGACGATTAAATAGACGAAGCCAGATCGAATAAATATGTTTTTAACAAGACTCGTATCAGACTCAGACTTCGACGAAACAAAAAATGACTTGTTTAAAAAACTTTGCTCGGTGAGTTAGTAACGAACGAATCTGGCCTTAGACTTCTGGATCGAATGAAGAGCCTAAACATTTTGAGGATCCATTTTTTAGGTTAGCACGGATCGTATTAACATTGGCTGATTTTACCGGGTTCTAATACTATATTATCCCAGAATTTGACAGAATGTCCTATTTATTGCATATTTAGAATATACTTTTAACCTCTCTATGAAGATTCTACCCTTTAAAATTCCAAAAACATCCCAGGAATCATTCCATTTACAGGAGGATGTTGAACCGCATTTCTATGATCATCTTCACCAGCATCCGGAAGTTCAAATGACACTTGTCCTTAGCAGTGAAGGAAAAGTAGTGATCGGCGATTTTATTGGAACCTTTAAACCTGGTGACATTTTTTTGATTGGTCCGAATCTGCCACATGTTTTTCGTAATGACAGCAAATATTACGAAAGTGGAAATGAAGCGCGGGCACATTCTTTAACGATCTTCTTTGAATGGCAATCCTTCGGTGATAAATTTTTGTTGTTGCCTGAACTCTCCCACCTCCAGGAATTTGCAAAAATCGCTGAGCGTGGTATTTTTCTCCAACCTCCGTTAAAGCACCGAATTTCTCAACTGTTGAAAATTATGTTTCGGAAAACGGGCATGGACAGACTGATCATCCTGTTAAAAATTCTGAACGTTCTCTCTGAAAACAGGAATATCGAACCATTAGCTTCACCTGGCACGTACAATGATTTTAATGAAGTCGATGGAAAAAAACTGGCTGACATCTATCGATTTACCATGAATGAATTCCATCGTAAAATCACCCTCGAAGAGGTAGCCGACATTGCACATATGACGACGAACTCATTTTGCAGATACTTCAAGAAAAGAACCCGCAAGTCATATATTGATTTTCTAACAGAAATCAGGATCGGGCAGGCTAAGAAATTTCTCCAACAAAACGATTTAAGTATCTCACAAATCTCAATTGAAGTGGGATTTAATAATCTTTCGAATTTCAACAGGAAGTTTCGGGAGGTATGTTGCATTACCCCAACGGAATTCAGAAAATTACAGGAGCATAAAGTGATCAGTTAAGTTACCAGTTTAACCTGCGTTTGTTATGATACGAATTTTCCTACTTGAATCGTTCGGGATTAAATGGTGTAAGGTCCATCGAGGTTTTTTTATCTGAAATGAGTTCTGATACCAAAAAGCCTGTTACCGGTCCAAGACTTAAACCCATCATTGAGTGTCCGGTTGCAATAACGAGATTGCCGAACGTTTTTGATTTTCCGATATAAGGTAATCCGTCTGGCGAACACGGACGCAAGCCATTCCATACATTGCTCAATTCCGGCATTTGAACCTTCATCGTGGGATAGTATTTCGGAATGTTATCAACAATCCCTTTGACACGGTTCATGTTAACAGAACGATCGGTTCCATTAATTTCCATTGTCCCGCCAAATCGCAAAGAAGATCCCATGGGCGTAACGGCAACGCGACCCTCGAGTAAAATTGTGGGAATGCGAATATTTTTTTCGATATTATCCAGTGTGAAGCTATAACCTTTACCTGATTGCATTGGTACGCTGATGCCTAACTGAGCGCAAAACAATCCAGACCAGGCACCTGTTGCTATAACAAACTCGTCAAACTTCCTGTGTCCTTCTTTAGTTTCTAAACTAACGATCCGATCCGCTACAACATCGAAGTTAGTGACTTTTGTTTCGGTGTTCATTTCTACTCCTGAAGCACCAAGATGCTGAATAAGATCGTCTATGAACTTATGCGGTATAAGATGAGCATCTCCTGGAAAGTAGACGCCGCCCCTCGCGTTAACTTCAACTTCTGGTTCGAGCGCTTGAACTTCGGTCGCCGACAACACGTGAGCTTCTACGCCGTTGCTATTCGCGAGGTGAGTAGCTTCTTTTTCTTCCCGCTCAGTTTCAGCGGATTTATATAGCATTAACAAACCGCGTTCTTCATATCCAAATTGAAAATCTTTTTCTTTTGCTATTTGCTGATATAATCCCTTGCTTAACAAACTCAGATCTCTTAAAACGGGAATCGATTTCTCAACATGCTTGTGGTTGGCATGTGAGTAGAACTTCATGCCCCAGCTAATGAGATCACGACTCAGGCGGGGTTTAACATAAAATGGGCTGGAGGAATTGAACATCCATCTAATGCCCTTGGCAATCATTCCTGGAGCCGCAAGGGGAATGATGTGACTGGGCACGATCATTCCTGCATTACCACTTGAACAATTATCTTTAAGATTTCCCTGATCGAAGATTGTTACACTATGCCCTGCCTTTGTCAGATAGTAAGCTGTGCTAAGTCCTATAATTCCTCCACCGATTATCGCGACATTTTTCATTATTGGATCTGTATAAAGAATGCTAACCGTTGCAAGTACGCTGAGCGACAAATCAACTCTCGATTGATAGTAAAAAATTTCATATTACCTGAAACCCATGGGCATACGGATCGTCATCATCTATAATAATGGTATTATATCCCGTCACAAAAGCCCAGCCTTCAATACTCGGAACCACGGCAGGCATACCATTCAGTTCTGTTTCCTCTTCCACTCTTCCAATAAACGTCGAACCGATAATGCTTTCATGGATGAACGGCTCTCCCTTTTTTAGTTTTCCTTTTGCGTGCCATTGGGCAACCCTTGCGGAAGTACCGGTTCCACATGGCGATCTATCGATTGCCTTGTCTCCGTAGAACACAGCATTTCGGGCCGTGGACTTTGGATCTAAAACTTTTCCACTCCAGAGTATATGACTGCATCCGTTGATCGTTGGGTTCTCAGGATGAACGAACGTATATTTTGCATTTATATTAAGTCTCAACTCGCGGCTCCATGCGATCAATTGGTCAGCCCGGTAATTTTCCAGCCCTCCGAAATTATCCTGAACGTCAACAATCGCATAAAAATTACCTCCATAGGAAACGTCAAAGGTTAAATCGCCAAGTTCCGGGCAGAATACTGTTAAATTGCTTTGGGCAAGAAAGGATTTTATATTTGTTATCTTAACTGATCTGACTTTTTTTCCTTCTTGTTGATAGTTGACTTTAATAATACCTGCAGGAACCTCAATGTTCAATACGCCGGGAGTTTTCGGCACAACAAGTCCTTCTTCAATTGCTATTGTTACTGTACCAATCGTTCCGTGGCCGCACATTGGCAGGCATCCACTCGTTTCGATGAAGAGCACCGCAACGTCGTTTTTTGGATCACATGGTGGATACAAAATACTCCCACTCATCATATCGTGTCCGCGCGGTTCAAACATGAGGCCCTGTCGAATCCAATCGAATTCTTTCAAAAAGTGTTGTCGCTTTTCGCTCATGTTGTTGCCTTCGAGCGTTGGCCCTCCTCCGGCAACCAACCTCACCGGGTTTCCACAAGTGTGTGCGTCAATACAAAAAAAAGTTTTTTTCATTCTTAATCGTTATCAATTCACTTTTGAAGGAACTCATGATTACGCATGCGTACCGTGATTTAAAACTCCGTTGTCACGAGGTCCTAACGGAATCAATTGCTACTGGCAGTCCTAAAACAATTTGCCGTATGAGCCTACCCGTTTCAAATTGCTAAGATTTCCTAAAGTTATTAAGTTCGGTTAATTCATGTGATGTAGATAACACGGGATTTTCTTGTTTCTCCCCGTTTGAGGTGAAGTTTGGTCGGTGCTTCACCGCGTCTCTGATTACCTTTAATACTTCTTCTCGTTCAACGCCAGTCAACGCCAGCCGCGGTGCTCTTACCGTTTCGGTTCCCAACCCTACTTCCGCCTCGGCTAATTTGATGTATTGTACAAGTTTTGCAAATGTGTCGAGCTCTAACAAAGGCATAAACCATCGGTTGATGTCAACGGCTTCCTGAATCTTTCCCTGCATCACGAGGTTATAGATGGCAACAGTCTCCTTTGGAAAAGCACAAACTAAACCTGCTACCCAACCTTTCGCCCCGACTACCAGACTTTCGAGCGCAAGCGTGTCAACCCCGCTCATAATGCTGAAGCGATCACCGAACCTGTTGATCATCCGTGTAACGTTAACAACATCTCTGGTTGATTCTTTAACGGCGTCAATGTTTTTGGCAGACACTAATTCTTCGAACATGTCAAGGGTTACTTCGACTTTATAATCTACCGGATTATTGTAGATCATGATTTGAAGATCCGTTGCAGCTGCCACCGATTTAAAGTAGGCTACTGTTTCGCGGTGGTCGGATTTATAACGCATTGGTGGCAAAAGCATCAGTCCGCTGATGCCATTCTTCTTCGCATTCTCTGCAATTGCCACCGCATCCCGGGTCGCTCCCTCGGCAATGTTAAGTACTACTGGAATTTTACCACCTACCTTTTCGATCGTAAAATTTAAAAGATCCTCCTTTTCGTTCTGTGACAATACACTCGATTCACCTAATGTTCCGCCAATAATAATCCCGTTTACACCTGCCTCGATCTGGGCATTTAGGTTCTTTTCAAATGTTTTAAAATCTAGTTTATCGTCTGAAGTAAATTTGGTTGTTACCGCAGGAAAAACGCCTTTCCATGTAATCATGACCTATGAGTTTATATTTTTACAAATCTATCCGTTCGTTTCGCGTGCAACTTTCCCTTGATTATCAGAAGTTGATACGTAATTACCCGACATTGTCACAATTCATTCTGTTTTGAATTATTATAGTATCAACCTTCATTCGTGTCAACGTTATAATGAGCCTGCCTTTTCATGATCGCATAATATACCGGTATTCCGAACAATATGATTCCAAGGCCTGGAAGGGTAAAATTTGTCTCGAAAATCAGCAGTAAGAAAGCCAGGCACGACGCGATTATAATATATAACGCTGGCAGGTAAGGATACCCAAATGCCTTATACGGTCGCGGTGTTTCAGGCTGTGTCTTCCGGAGAATGAAAATACCGAAAATGGTCAATGCATAAAAAATCAGAACGCCGAATATTACCAGCGCAAGTAGTTCGTTGTACTTTCCTGTCAGGCAAAGTAAGCTGGCCCATAAGCATTGCATCCAAAGGCTGTTAGCGGGTACGTTGTGTCGATTCAGTTCACTTGCTTTTTGAAAGAATAGTTTATCTTTTGCCATGGAGTAATAGACCCTTGCTCCTGCCATAATTAATCCGTTATTACAACCGAACGTAGAGATCATAATCATAACAGCGATAACAACGGTGCCCGCCGGACCAAAGATTAATTCGGCGGCAACGACACCAATTCGGTCACTTTTCGCGAATGCAATGTCATTTAAGGGCACAACAGCCAGGTACATCAAATTGGTCAGCACGTATACAAGTGTAACGATCAGGGTTCCAAACACCAGACTAAGTCCGATATTTTTTTTGGGGTTTTTCACTTCCGCAGCGATGAACGAAATGTTATGCCAGGAATCACAGGAAAACAACGAGCCTTTCATGGCAATGGCAATCGCGCCGAAAGCAGCCAGGCCGCTTAATGCCATTGCCTCTACAGAATTGCCAACCTGATGAAGGGATGATAGCTTCCATGCACTGTTCCAATTTGCCTCCCACACGGTATGATCAGCGCCCCATAAAAATCCGAATGCAATCAAACCCAATAGTGATACAATTTTTATGATCGTTAAAGTAGTTTGGACAAAAACGCCATTCCTAACGCCGCGGGAATTTATGTATGTTAGAAACACGATGATAAGAATTGATAACAACTGAGATGCCGTAAGTTTAAAAAAACTTGATTCAATGAGAACATTATCTTCACCTACGTGGGGAATAAGATAAGACGTAAATTTGGCAAACGCAACGCCTACTGCTGCAATGGTACCCGTCTGTATAATTGTGAAGAAAGTCCACCCATAAAGGAAACCCACCAATGGACCATAAGCTTCCCTCAGGTATACATACATACCACCTGCGCGGGGAAACATTGAGGAAAGCTCACCATAACTTACCGCAGCAATAACCGTTATTATCCCTGCAAGGATCCACATACTAAGGAGGAGCCCGGCGCCGCCAACGTTCCTGGTTATTTCCGAACTGACTATAAAAATTCCTGATCCTATCATTGAGCCAGCCACGACCATCGTTGCGTCAAGAAGTCCTATATTTTGTTTGAATTCTCCCCTA
>Ga0196965_1000186_pt1 | contig 44589 bp, 59 predicted proteins | sample S1_20metaG_FD_148668 | JGI IMG/M metagenome (GOLD analysis project Ga0196965, IMG submission 148668) | Soil microbial communities from Anza Borrego desert, Southern California, United States - S1_20 | ecosystem: Environmental > Terrestrial > Soil > Desert | place: USA: California | collected...
AGGGGGGCGGGATCGACGCCTGCCGCTGGTGGCTGGAGCAGGAGCGCGCCTTGCTTCGCCCTCCGCTCACCGTCGCTCTCGGCGCCACCGCCGCGCGCTCGCTGTTCGGGCGGGTGACGACGATCGGCGCCGCGCGGGGGCGGGCGCATCGGCTGGCCGACGGCGGCGAGGCCTGGGTGACCGTCCACCCCAGCTTCCTGCTCCGCGTCCGGGACGACAGGGAGGCCGAATATGCCCGTTTCGTCGACGACCTGCGCCGCATCGGCGAGCGCGCCCGGGCGCGCGCTTAGATGATCCGGCCGCTTCTCCCGCTTGCGGTCCTGCTCCTGCTTCCCGGGGGGTGCGGGGACACATCGACGGAAGCGCCCGCGACGAGCAACAACTCGACCGCCGCCGCGGCGCCGCGGACGCAGGAGCCGCTGCCGGACATCGTCCGGGTGCGCCTGGAGACGGAAGCGGGCGCGATCGTGGTCGCGCTCGACCATCGCCGCGCCCCGCTCACCACCGCCAATTTCGTGCGCTATGTCGACGCGGGACGCTTCGACGGCACGACCTTCTACCGCGCCTCCAGGACGCCCGGCAGCCAGGGGCGCGGCTTCATCCAGGGCGGCATCCGCCGCGACGTGCGGCGCATGTATCCCGCGATCCTCCACGAGCCGACGAGCGAGACCGGGCTCAGGCATCGCGAGGGCGCGATCTCGATGGCCCGCGCCGAGATGGGCGCCGGCGCGATCGGCGACTTCTTCATCACGGCCTCGGCCATGCCCTCGCTCGACGCGCGCCGCGGCGCGCCGGGCTATGCCGTTTTCGGCCGGGTGGAGGAAGGGATGGACGTCGTCCGCCGCATCCTCGCCGCCCCGACGGCGGCAGACCGCGGCCGCGGCGCGATGCGCGGGCAGATGCTGGAGCGGCCGGTCCGGATCGTGCGCGCCCGGCGGGTGGACTAGACCTCGGGCCGGGCGCTCTCCTCGGCGACGAAGGCGAGCAGGGCCTCCTCGTAGGGATCGCGGGCGCCGTCGGCCTCGACACGGCCGTCGAGCCAGCTCTTCTCGTCCGGCGTGACCGCCCGGGCCGCGTCGACCGCGGCTTCATGGTCCGATGCCGATTTCTGCTGGGGCAAGGCCGCACGAAGCGCCTCGCCGATCCCGCCCGGCCGCATGCGGCCGATGAAGCCGAGAACCGAGCTTCGGCGATCGGCGGCCCAGGCGTCGAGCCGCTGCGCCTCGTCGCGCTCGAGCGGCCGGTAGGAGGAATAGGCCATCAGATGGTTGCCGACCGCCTGGACGAAGAGGGTCTTCCAGGCCGGGCCGTTGTCGGCGTCGAGGGTCGCGTCCTTGAGCCGCCAAAGGGCTTCGGCTTCGTCCTGGCTGACCAAAGCGGCGCCGTCGCCGCCGGCGGCGAACAGGATGCGCCGCAGCATCGCCGCCTCCGCGTCGCTGACCCGGCCGTCGCGCAGCACCGCGGACTCGACCTGATGGAGCGCCCAGGCCTTGAGGGCGCCGGGGCCGTTGAGGGCCCGCTCCAGCAACCGCACGACCAGCTCCAGCTCGATCGCGTCCGCGCCGTCGCCGCCGCGCTCGATCTGGCCGATCAGCCAAACGGCGGCGGCCTCGTCGACATAGTTGCGAGGCGGCCGCGCATTGAGGAGATGGTCGCACATCGCCTCGAGGAAGAAGTCGCGCCACGCCGGGTCGGCGTCCCGCGCCAGGCGATTGAACTCGAACAGGGTCTCCGCCTCGGCCTCGGAGATCGAGCGGTCCGGCCACACCTCGCGGCGCACCGCCAGCACGTCCTCCGCAGAGATTGCGGCGCCGTCCTTCAGCGCCCGCGCAAGGTCCGGAAAGGAAAAGGTCATCGCCGCATCGCTCCGAATTACCCGCGGCCCTGCTAGCGAGGAAGCTTTAAGCCTTGCTTACTCCGGCCCGCGCTGCCCGGGGGCCTCCGTCACCAGCCAGCTGCGATTGCGCTCGAACATCGCGCGCAGGCTCGGATAGCCCCGGGGATCCGCGACCGGCACCGCATCGGCGCAGAGATAGTCGCGATAATGCGTGAAAGGCGACGAGCTGGCGGTCGAGCGCGGGCGGCTGTTGATGTCCGTGCTCCACAGCAGGGCGCCGTCGCGGGAGTGGTAATGGGCCCGGACGCTCCAGCTCGTCTGCGCCGCGCAATCGTGGACGGTCTCGACCACCACATAATCGAAGTCGCGCCCGTCGACGTCGAGCGGCCCGCGCTGACCCCAGATGGCCTGCCGGCTGTGGGTGCGATCGCCCTCGCGCCGCACCGACAATGTGTCGAGCGCCGACCAGGTCGTGTAGTCCCCGCCGTAGAAGCGCCAGGACTCAGCGGGTGCCGCAGGAGTGGGAGCCGTGGCGGCCTGGGCGAGGAGCAAAGAGAGGATCGGCAACAAGGTCATGTTCGCGCATTCCCTCTGCGGAAGGACGGGCTCGTTGGTCCCGGCACGTGCATCATGGCATCCCCTCATATTCCTTGAGGACGAGCGCGCTCCGATCCCAGGGCTGGCGGCTGGCGGTGAACAAGGCGAAGCGCGGCTCGAAGATCGACGGGTCGTCGAGCGTCCCTGCGGAGATGCCGTAGAAACCGGCGGGGCGGCCGGGCTCGCCGAACAGCATGGTGCCGCAGACGGGACAGAAATGGCGCTTCGTCTCCTGGCCGCTCGATCCCGCGACGCTGAAGCACCTCGTCTCGCCGGTGACCGTCACCGCCGTCTTGGGCACGCCCAGGATCGGGACGTGGCCCGTGCCGCTCGCTTTCTGGCAGTCGCGGCAATGGCAGAAGCCGGCCGAGACGGGATCCCCCGCGGCCTGGTAGCGCACCGCGCCGCACAGGCACCCGCCGGAGATCATGGCCGGGCCCGCCTCGCGCTCGCCTGGAAGTGGTCGAGCCGCGCCTGCATGAGGGGCACCTCGTCCTCGCGCAGCCGGCCCGCGATCAGCCGGTAGCGATATTGTCCCTGCGAGACCTCGAGAGCACCGATGCGGCGCTCCCCGTCGCGCGGCGCGGTCTCGCCGATATAGAGGACATATCCGGCCTCGAGCACCTTCCAGTCGTCGGGCGCGGGGACGATCGAGGAGCGCGGGCACATGATGCTGGCGCCCGGCGGAAGATCGATCGCGAAGGGCCCCGAGCGACCGGTCCGCTCGATGATGCGGAGGCCCGGCATCGGCTGCCGGACGATCTCGCCGTCCCGACGCACCAGCGCGGCGCATTCGCCCTCGACCAGGTCCGGCGCCCGGGCCGGCGGCTCGGCCGCAGCGGCGAGCGCGACAAGGAAAGCGATCGCGCTCATGGCCTCGTCCGGCGGCCGGTCATGCCGTTTTCCATGTCCGGATCATCGGAGGCAGGCCGCGCCCGGTCAAGGCGCCGCGCCGCGATCGAGGCGCCCGCGACCCTTTTGAACGCTTCGAGCGAGTAAGCGGAGCGCCGGCGCGAGGCCGGGTCCGAAGCGGCGGGACCGCCTCTGCGGGAAGTTGACGGCCCGGAAGTTGACGGCCCGGAAGTTGACGGCCCGGAAGTTGACGGCCCGGAAGTTGAGGAAGCTGACGACCCGGACATGTCCCATTGGTGTCCGGAAGTTGACGGCGCCGAAGTGGATGACGTGGACGAACTGGACGCGATCGACGCGTGAATCGGGGCCGGCGGCCGTCCCGGCGGACGTGGGCGCTTCGGCAGCGCGAAGACGCCGTTCCACGCGCCGCGGAAGCTCTCCGCGTCCGGGCGGCGCGCGAGCTTGTAGGCGGCCTCGGGCGACTTGCCGACGCGCCGGCAGGCTTCGACCACGCAGCGCGTTTCCCACAGAGCCGCGATGAAGGCCTGCTGGAGCTCCGGTGTCCAGCCGTCGGCGCGGAGGCGCACGGGCACCGGGGTGAAGCGGGGGGGCGGCGGATCGGGTTGGGCGTCCATCAGGAGAGGAGAACATAGCAAGTATATCATCTGCAACCCCGGTGGCGCCCGGCACCTGTTCCGGCCGCGAATTTGAGCTTTTCCGCCGGCGGCGCCACGGTGGGCCGCTGCCGAGGAGAGGGAGACGAGCATGGAACGAGGGAGCGGGTCGGCGCGACCTGGGCACATCGGCTCCGGGCTGAGCATCGGTCAGATCCAGTGGGCGATCGCCGCGGTGTTCTTCGTGCTCGGCGGCTGGGCGCTGCTCGCGCCGCGCAGCGTGATCGCTCTGACCCTGCTGCCCGAATATCGGACGGGGACGCCGATCCTGCCCTTCGCGGTTGCGTGCTTCGGGGCCCAGGCGATGATCTCCGGCCTGTTCGCGGCCTTCAGCCGCTTCACCCGCGCGACCTTCCTCGCCTACGGGATCGCCTTGCTGCCCTTCTTCGTCTTCAACTGGTGGTTCACCTTCGTCGATCCGGTGTTCACCTGGCTGGGGCTGCTGGAGGCGGCGGGGAATGTCGTGATGCTGGCCCTGTGCGTCATCGGGTGGCGCAAGGCGGCGGCGGCGGAGGAGAGGGCCCATGCTTGAGGGCGGCGATGAGAAGAATGCGTCCGAGCTGATCGACGCGAAGATCGCGGCGCTGGGCGGCTGGCGGGGCGGGACGCTGGCGCGCGTGCGGGCGCTGATCCGGGAGGCCGACCCCGGCATTCTCGAGACCGTGAAGTGGCGAAAGCTCTCCAACCCGGCGGGCGTGCCGGTGTGGGAGCATGCCGGCATCGTCTGCACCGGCGAGGTCTATCGCGACAAGGTGAAGCTGACCTTCGCAAGGGGCGCCGCGCTCGAGGACCCGGCCGGGCTGTTCAACTCCGGTCTCGACGGCAATACGAGGCGCGCGATCGACGTCCGGGAAGGCGAAGCCATGGACGCGGAGGCGTTCAAGGCGCTGGTGCGGGCGGCGGTAGCGGAGAATGCGGCACGCTGACGCCTGTCAGCTGGCCGGTCATGCCCTTGGGCGGAAGCCAGGCCATGAGGGCGTCGGGATCGACAAGAGCGGCGAATATTGCGTCCGCCGAAGCGGGAATGAGCCGCGATGCGGTGTCGGTGCGGCCGGTCATGGCGCCATTTCCCAGACGTCGCAGGGGTCGCCTGGATCGAGGGGCGCGAACTGCTCGGCAGTGCGGCGCTCGCCGAGGCGCTCGGCGACGCGCCGGCTGGCGGAATTGAGCGGGTGGATGAGCGAGATGATCCGATCGGGCGCGAAACGCTCCCGCGACCAGGCGACCGCCGCTCGCGCCGCCTCCACGGCATAGCCCTTGCCGCGCGCGCGGGGTGCGAGCGCCCAGGCGATCTCGAAGCCCGGATAGCCGGGCGGCTGCAGCGAGCCGACCCGCCCCGCAAAGGTACCGGTCGCCCGCTCCTCGACGACGAAGAGGCCGTGGCCGAGCAGCCGCCAGTGCCCGATCAGCCAGGCGACCTCGCCCCAGGTCTGGGCTTGCGAAAGAGGCAGGCCCTTGCGGGTGATGAAGCGCGCCGTCCCGGCATCGGCCATCATCGCGGCATAGGGACCGACGTCCTCCGCTCGCCAGCCGCGCAGGATGAGGCGCGGCGTCTCGAGCGTGGGGGCGGCGGGGGTGGCAAGCATGGCAAATAGCGTCTCACGCGCTTGTGGCGCAATTCGGGCGGCTGAACCTTTGCGCGCACGGCCCGTTGGCGCGCTCGACACTTCAGAGGTGAATGAGAGTGCGACGTGGGCGAGCTGGTCCTGCCGGAGACGGTCGAGGCGCGAGGCGTCCGGGGCCGAGACTTCCCCTGCTCCTGTTGGCGGCAGCCGCGCCGGTTCCGTTGGGCGTGCCGCTCGTGTCGGCGCCGGCCGAGGCGGCGCGCCGCGGCCCGCTGCAGATCGCCGGGACCTGGGACGCGACCTGGCAGAACAGCCGGGGCGAAGCGAGAAGGGGCCTGATCGTCGTCGAGCAACGCGGCGCCGAGCTCAGCGCGCGCATCGAAAGCCACGGGAACGTCACCGCGACCGGAGCGATCTCCGGCGCGGATTTCACCCTGCGCGGCACCCGTCTCGGCATTCCCTTCACCGTCACCGGCCGTGTCGACGGCCGCAGGATGCGCGGCGCGCTGACCTCGCTGCTGGCCGAGCGGCATTTCACGGCGACGCGCCGCCGCGGCCGCTGAGGATCACAGCGGGGCGGCGCAGCCGCTGCGCCGCTCGCCGCCGACGATCAGGTCGACGGCCATCGGGTAGCGCCGGTCCGACATTCCGTCGGAGCAGCCCGGCTGCGGGCGCGCGCGGAGCTCGAAGCGGCGGCCGCCGAGGGCTCCCGACCAGGTCCCGCCGCCGCCCGGGCCCGGGGCGTAGCGGGTCCAGATCCGGGTGCCTGCCTGGTCCTCGGGATGCGAATAGGTGACGCAGCGGCCCTCGGTGCGCGCGCCCCAGAAGGGCTCGGTGCCGACGGCGCGGAGCGGCGCCACGCGGAGGCGCTCGCTGCCCTGCATCATGCAGGCGCCGGCCGGGGCGGCAGGCTGCGGGGGCGCGGAGGGGCGCTCGTTGCAGGCGGCGACGAAGCGCCGGGCGAGGTCGGGCGGCGGGGGCGCGTGCGGCCCGCTGGCCTGCGCGCCGTAGCTCGCCGAGATGGGCCCGGCGATCAAGGCGGCGAGGCCCGGCGGCACCGCGCCGGTGCCGCTGACGCCGCCGCGCTGCGCGTCGCCGCGGCTATCGGCGACCAGGGCGACCGCCTCGCCGCCGCTGCCGAAGGACAGGCGCTCCTCGCTGCCGATCGCGCGGAAGGCGGGAACGTTGACGAGGAGCCGGCCGCCGCCGGCCGCGCAGAACAGCCGGATCGCGGTCGCGCCGGACGCAGCCGGCAGCGCCAGCGCGACGCCCTCGCCGCTCGACTGGAGGTCCCACCGCGCGGCGGGGCGGGCGGGGGTTCCGGCAGCGGGCGCAGGCGGGGCGGCGGCGTTGCCGACGGCGTTCGCCTGCGCCCCTTTCGCCTCGCCGGCGGCGTTTCCGTCCTCGGGCGGGCCGCCGCCGGCCCCCTCGCAGGCGGCGAGCAGCAGCAGCGGGGCGGCGGCGACCGCGGCGGACATGCGCATGTCGTGTCTCCTGTGGGCAAAGCGGGCAGTCAGCAGGCCACGGCCTGCGTTGCGTTCGTCTCGCTGACGTCGCGCTCCGAAGCGACGTTGAGCGGTGCGTCGCAGCTGTCTTCCGCGACCGTCACGTCCTCCATCCCGTAATCGGCGATGGCGGCGGCTTCGGCGGCGGTGGCGCTGTTGGCTTCCGAGCTCCAGGCGCGGGCGAGGGCATAGGCGGGGTCGAGGCCGCGGAGGGCGGCGCGGACGGCGCGGGGCGGGGCGGCGCACTCGGCGAGGGCGGCGGCGAGGCGCGCGCGGATCTCGCTGACATGGTAGATTGGATGGGGGTCGAGCGCCTCGCTGCCGCCGCAAGCCGCGCCGATCGCCGAGACGTGCTGGATGGTGCCGTGATTGCCGCGCCAGAAGGCGGCATGATATTCGAGCCGGTAGGGGCCGCTGGTCCGGGTCATCCGGACGACGCGCCCGCCGTCGCTCTCGGCGACATCCTCGACCAGCCAGCCCTCGACGCGGCGGTGGCGGTCCCCGGAAGGCGGCCCGGCGGCGATCGCGGCGGTGCCGAGCGCGGCGATCACCAGCAAGCCGGCCGACAAAGCCCGGGTGCGGCGTCGGTCTTTCATCTCGGCGGGCGCCGGAAAGCAGTCTCGCCGCCTTCGGACTCGCTCGCCCGGCTGCTCCATGCCGCCATCGCTTCGGCCTCCGCCTGTCCGTTCGGCCCCGGCTCGTCGAAGCCCTGTCCCGCCTTGCCTGCCGCCGGCCAGCCTATCACGATCGCGCACGCCCCGGAATGAAAGGCGTGATGGGTGTGCATCGTCGTGGTAAAACGCTGAAGCGGAGGCGTCCGCGGCACACGGGGAAGGAACAGGGGCATGCGAAAAGCGGGAGCGGCGGCGATCGGATTATGCTGGCTTGCAGCGGCGGCGACTGCCGAGGCGCGCGACCCGCAGATCGGGCGCGTCCTTCAGCCCGGCGAACAGGCGGCTGCGGGATCGGCGGTGTTCCGCCTGGCGATCGGGCCGAACGGGCGCGCGACCGGCTGCGCAGTCGAACTCTCCAGCGGCAGCGCCGAGACCGACGCCGCCGCCTGCCGTTACCTCACCCGTCGCGGCGAGTGGCGCAGCCGGCGCGACGCGAACGGCCGGCGCGTCGGCTATGAGATGGTGATGGAAGTGTATCGCGACTTCCTGGCCAGGGCGGCGGACCTGGCGCGCTAGCGGGAGGATCCGGGGGCCGCGCCGGCACTTCCAGCGGGTCGTCCGGCGAAGCAGCCGGTGTGCGCACGATCTGGCCGCTTCTTCCCCGGCAGCCTAAGGTCGCCGATCCCGATCCACGCGAAGCAGAGAGACATTGGCCAGACACCGCATCTACTCGACCAGCTTCGCCAGCGTGTACCCGCATTATGTCGCCAAGGCTCAGAAGAAGGGGCGGAGCAAAGCGGAGGTCGACGCGATCGTCTTCTGGCTGACCGGCTACGGACCGGAGGCGCTGGCGGCCGAGCTGGAGGCGGGCACCGATTTCGAGACCTTCTTCGCCAGGGCGCCGCGGATCAACCCGGCGCGGAAGGCGGTCACGGGCACGGTCTGCGGGGTGCGGGTCGAGGAGGTGGAAGAACCGCTGATGCGCGAGATCCGAACCCTCGACAGGCTGATCGACGAGCTGGCCCGGGGGAAGAAGATGGAGAAGATCCTGCGGGAGGGGTAAGGGCCGGCGGGAGGCGCCCGCTCGAGGCAAGCAGAGGGAAGGACCGAGGATGGCCAAGGCCGACAGGGATATCGAGAAGACTTACCAGCTTCCCGACTTCATCGCGAAGCTGAGGCGCCTCGCGGATGCGCTGGAGAGCGGGAAGCGTTTCGAGATCCGGATCGCGGGGGAGCGGATATCGGTCCCGGTCCGCGCCACTTACAATATCGAGCATGAGCGCGGCGAGGGGGAGGAGGAGATCGAGTTCCAGATCAAGTGGGAGAGGGAATAGCGGGGGAGGCGGCCGGAAGGTCACAGCAAGGTCTCACCGGTAACGCTTGCGCGACCGTTCGCCGCGGGACGCAGGGTCGATATGGCGGCACATGTCGCCGAACTCCTGGCGGCTGAGCTCGCCTTCCCCGCGCTGGAGCTTGTCCCACGCCGCGGCGCCGCGGGCGTCCTGCGCGGCCCGCGCTTCGGCCTCTTCCCGGGCCGAGCTCTTCGGCGGGCGCTGCTCGGAGAAGAAGTGCGGCAGCACGCCGTCGGCGATGTCGGCGATCTGAAGCTCGTGCTCGAGCGTCTCGGCGTCGAGCAGCGTTTCGGGCGGCGCGGGGAGCTCCGGCTCCATCGCGCGCAGGCTGGCGTCGAGCAGGATTTCGGGGGGCGGCGTCGGCTCGGCCGGCTCGGCGGGGTGCGGCGGCGGAGCAGGCGCGGCCCCGCCGCCGTAGCGCTCGGGCTTCAGGTGCCTGAGCAGGAACATCAGCAGCCGGTCGTTATAGACCCGCTTGGTGCAGACCACCTCGCCATATTCGTCATAGACATTCTGCTCCACGCCCTCGATCGCGCGCTCGAAGGCGATGTCCTCGACCGTGCCGCCGGCATGGCGGCGCGCGGCGTCCCAGGCGCGGGCGAAGGCGGCGCCGTGAGGCGAGCGGCGCAGGCGATAGGCGGTCTCGCGGGTCATCCCGACCGCGTTGGCGGCGGCGGAGACCAGGCCGGTATCGGCGAGCGTCTCGATGAAGCGGCGCTGCTTTTCCTCGGTCCAGCCGTCGCTGCGGGGGCGGCGGCGGACCGGGACCCAGCGATAATCGGCGGGGTCGTAGCCCTCCGGGGGCGGGGCGCCGTCTTCGGTGGGGTCGGGGACGGTGAGGGCAGGGGGCGGCGGAGAAGGGGCGGACGGGACGGGCCCCGGCGGAGAGGAGCCCGAGGCGGCTACGTCGGCCTCGGGGGAGGCGGCGGAGGGGGCGGGCGCGGCGGCCGGCGAATCGCGATGCTGTTCCATCCGCGAGTCTAGAACATAACGGGTATATTATTGGAAAGAGCTTTCATGGCGCGAATTGCATCCGGAATGGATCGGTTTCGGAGCACTTGAATTCTGTACAAGCTCCTGTACATTACGCCTATGGACATCGTCACCTTCTCCGAGGCCCGGGCCAACCTCAAGGCGGTGATGGACCGCGCCTGCGCCGACCGCGCGCCGGTCGTGGTGAAGCGCGCCCGCGGGCAGGAGAATGTAGTGATGGTCGCCGAAAGCGAGTGGGAGGGCCTGCAGGAGACCCTGCACCTGCTCGCCTCCCCCGCGAACGCGAAGCGGCTCATGGAAGGCATCGCCCGGCTGGATGCCGGCGAGGGCGAGGAGCACGAGCTGATCCAGCCGTGAAAGTGGTCTTCGACCGCGAAGCTTGGGCCGAATATGTCGCCTGGCAGGCCGAAGACGCGAAGATCGTTGCGCGAATCAACACCCTGATCGAGGAATGCCTGCGCGACCCCTTCCGGGGCACCGGCAAGCCCGAACCGCTCAGGCAACAGCTCAGCGGCTGGTGGTCGCGCCGGATCACAAGCGAGCATCGGCTGGTGTATCGGGTGACGGGGAAGGACGAGGCACAGGCGCTCGAGGTGCTGTCGTGCCGGTATCATTATTGAGTGCGCACGCTCGCAAGCGGCTAAAATGTATACTGTCCCGGATTTCGTACAGTCCCGGATTTCGCAGGGCCCAGGCCGATCTCGACGACATTCGCGTCTCCAGCGTTGCAGGGTTCGGCTCGAGCGCGCGGTCGCCTATCTCGACGCGGTAGAAGGCGCATTCCGGCGAATCGCCGACTTTAAGGAAATCGGCACGGTGGATCCGGCGCTGCGCCCGCTCACCGGATCGCTGGGATGCCAGCAGCACCGCATCTTCTATGAGGTGGGGGACGATGCCGGTCCGCATAATTCGCATCTGGCACAAGGAGATGGACGTGGAGCGCTACCCCTGAACCGAGGTGCCCACGAAAATGTATACTGTCCCGGATTTTCGTCCCGGATTTTCGAGGGGACCGATCATGGGCGTGGTGTGCGGCGTGGGCTCGAGACTGTCGAGGAGCCGCTGATGCGGCAGATACGCTTACCTCGACAAGCTGGCCGACGAACTGGCTCGGGGGAAGCGTATGGAGAAGATCTTGCGGGAGGAATGCTCCCAGCGACTAATTGGGTATTGTGTCCCTGAAACTCCGGCCGTAGTGTCTTGCCGCCCTATCCCAAGACTGTGTCAACTATAGTCCATAGATCGATGACCGAGTCGGAATACAGTGCTTTTCAACGTCACAGGCCAGGAGACTCCCGATGTCGCAGAACCACCAGCCACCCTTTCCCTCGAAATTGCCTGCGATGAACAATGCGTGGATTTTCCTCAATGAAGACAATCCCTCAGGCACCAATTACAACGATCCGACAAGCCAGTATCAGCGCATCATCCGCGAGGGACTCTACGAACTTTCCGATATGATCAGCCTGTGCTTCGTCGATATCGTCCCGACCAGCGCCAACACCATTCCCCCAGGCGACGGCAGCAGCTATACATTGTTCCTCGATTCGGTGACGCACCCCGCCGGGCCGAACGGCGAGGTGCCGACCAACCAAGACTATATGGAATGGATCGTCCGCGACGCAAAGCAGGCGAACCCGAAGATCAAGGTGCTGCTGACGCTCCTTTACGGCAAGCAGAACCTGATCTCGCAAATCTATCCTGATCCCGACAATCCCGACGCGGCCTCGGCCGAGGCGTTCGCCGACAATGTCGTCACCTATCTGAAGCACTATAATCTCGACGGCTTCGATATCGACTGGGAATGGCATTATCTGAGCGACGATACGACGCAGGCGCAGTTCAAGACGACCTTCTCGGCGGTCGGCCCCGCGCTCAAGGCCAACGACATGCTGCTGACGATGGGGCCTGCGACCACCCACAATCTCGATCCCGATACGGTCAACCAGCATTTCGACATCATCGCGTTCCAGATGTATTACAGCACCTCGCTGCCGGGCGAGTTCGTCCGCAATGGTATCGAGCCCGACGCCTTTGCCTATGGCGCGAAGTTCGAATCCGAATTTCAGACCGCCGACAACGCCTATGCCGAGATGCAGACGTACGGATTCAAGGCCGTGATGACCTGGCGGCTCAATTCGAGCAACTATGTCTATGAGCAGGACGAGTATAAGGCACTCGCGAAGCTCGTGCTCGGCTGAGCGCGCGGCAGCTGTTGTGCGCTGGGGTGAACTCGGCGGATCGTCTCGCCGAGCCCCGCGACGTCGCGCCCTTCCTGCTGACGATCACATTCGCCGCCGATCGGCCGTCCCGTCAATCATCCTCACGACCGCCAGCGCCCACATACAGCTCGCCCCCCGTATCGCGGAACACCTAGCTGATCTGGGCCATGCCGGCCTCGGCTTCCTCCGCCGCAAGGGCGGCGGCCCCTGCACCATTCGCCGAAAGAGCGTGGGAGCAGCCGGTGAGCCGATCCTGCGTTGGGTTGTCACCGGCATCTGGCGCAATTCGAGCGCGCTCCGACGATCACGATGCTCCGCTCCTTCGGAGGCGCGCGAAGCCTGTGCTGAGTCAACCGAACAGGGCGCTGAACGGGCGAACCAGCATGATCGGCGTGCCATTGATCGCCCTCAACTGTCCCGACCGGGCCCGCTCGTACAGAGCCTTGAGGTCCGCGCGGTCCGCATCGGTGAGAACGCTATCGGCGCCGTAGTTCATGATCGTAAACCGAACATGCGTGCCGAAAACCTGGGCGGGAGTCCGCGTCTCGTTGGTCAGCGCGAAAAAATGGCGCAGCCCGAAGACGTGCCCCAATTCGTGGATCAGTGTTTCGATCTGCTCCTGTTCGTCCTGCATCAGCATGCGGGGATAAATGACGAGATCGTGCCGCCCGCTGTCGGGGAAGAATGCGCTCGCAAGCACACAGCGGCCCCGATCGTCGCAATCGTCGGCGTTTCGCAGGACGATCTCGAAGTCGATGGCGTTTTCCCGCTCCAGCAGCTGGACAGGCGAGGCGTCGCCCCAAAGATCGAGCGCCCTCCCGAGCAACGACCGGATGCGCGCCTTGGCCGCTTCGGGGTCCGGCGCCAGGCCGAACGAGGTCGTGTTGAAGCGCCAGTAGAGCCTGGTGTCCGCCGCCCAAAGCGGTATGACGTTACCGAGGCCCACCACGATCTCGTTCATAGCGACGTCGCGATTCTTGGGGCGCCCGACCTCCTCGGTCACGCATTTGACCTTATGGTGTACGTGCACGTTCGGCTCCGTGCCGGCTTCATCCGTTTCGCGGGCGCTCTTCCTGACGGCCATCGTCCTGCCTCCATCGAATCGAGAGGACGATCCTAGAGCGCGCACTGATGCGCCGGCGTGACGAGCGTCACACGACGAATCAAGGCTTACCCAGCGGCGGTGACATCTATCTCGCCGCTCCTGCGCGGACCTTCTCGCTCATTTGGGCGGTGTCGCGTTCCGCTTCGGTCTCTCCCAAAGCCGTTCGGGCTGAGCTTGTAGAAGCCCTGCCTTCGCCTTCTCCCGCCGAGGAGAAGGACAGCCGTTCGGCAGGCTCAGGGCGAGCGGCGGTGGTGGGGCGGCAATCATCGTTTTCTCCAGCTCAGCCGCACGGCGAACAGGCAGGCCGCGCCGAAAGCGAAGAAGACGAGGCTGCCGACCAGCCAGTGTGTCCAGCGCCAGGCGATCTCGCCGAAGCCCCAGACTAGGCCGATGCGGCGCGGTTCGCCGGGCGCGGACAGGATGCGGACGGCGGGGAGGGATCCGCTGCGGTCGGTGGCGAGCCTGCGTTCGATGCGGTTCGACACGCCGGAGCGCGACCGCTCGGCCAGCGCCTCCATCTGCGCATTCAGGCGGCGGCTATACTCGGCCATCCCTTCCTCATCGCTCCGGCCGGCCCAGGGATCGTCGGCGGGCGCCGCCGGGGCCTCAGCCTCCGACAGGTCGATGACGCAGGCATATTCGGTGAGGCCGATGCCGCGGCTCGAATTCGACCCGGAGCGTTCCGGCACGCAATCGACGGATGCCGCCTTCAGCCTGCCCGCATCGGTCCCGGCCCCGAGCCCCGCGCGCGTGTCGTCGACGATCGCCCAGCCTCCGGGCAAGGTGAGCCGGTAGAAGGGGAAGCCGATGCAGACCAGCCCGGCCGGGAGCAGAAGGAGCAAGGCGACGAGGCGGGCGATGCCGATGCGCAGGGACAATTCAGCGTACCCGCATTGGGGCGGCCATCGGGGTCACTCGGCGGCGGGGAGGTAGATTTCGCCGCCTTTCTCGCGGAATTTCTCGCTCATCTCGGCCATGCCGGCTTCGGCTTCGGACTGCTCCAGCGCAGGGCCCCCTCCACCAGCCTGCGGCTGGTCCCCCTCCCCGTCCCGGGGAGGAACTCCCGCCGCGGCGAGGAAGCTGTCGGTGTTCTGCTTCGCCGCGAAATCCCGGACCTCCTGGGTGATCTTCATCGAGCAGAATTTGGGGCCGCACATGGAGCAGAAGTGGGCGGTCTTGGCGCCTTCGGCGGGGAGGGTCTGGTCGTGATATTGTTCGGCGGTGTCCGGGTCCAATGAGAGGTGGAACTGGTCGCGCCAGCGGAATTCGAAGCGGGCGCGGCTGAGGGCGTCGTCGCGCAGCTTTGCGGCTGGGTGGCCCTTCGCCAGATCGGCGGCGTGGGCGGCCAGCTTGTAGGTGACGACGCCGACCTTGACGTCGTCGCGGTCGGGGAGGCCGAGATGCTCCTTGGGCGTGACGTAGCAGAGCATCGCCGTGCCGAACCAGCCGATCATCGCGGCCCCGATCGCGCTGGTGATGTGGTCGTAGCCGGGGGCGATGTCGGTGGTGAGGGGCCCCAAAGTGTAGAAGGGGGCCTCGCCGCACGCTTCGAGCTGCTTGTCCATATTGGCCTTGATCTTGTGCATCGGCACGTGGCCGGGGCCCTCGATCATCACCTGGACGTCATGACGCCAGGCGATCTGCGTCAGCTCGCCCAAGGTGGCGAGCTCGGCGAACTGCGCTTCGTCGTTGGCGTCGGCGATCGAGCCGGGGCGCAGGCCGTCGCCGAGGCTGAAGGCGATGTCGTAGGCCTTCATGATCTCGCAAATCTCTTCGAAGCGGGTGTAGAGGAAGCTCTCCTTGTGGTGGGAGAGGCACCATTTGGCCATGATCGAGCCGCCGCGGCTGACGATGCCGGTCACGCGCTTCGCGGTCATCGGGATGAAAGGCAGGCGCACGCCGGCGTGGATCGTGAAATAGTCGACGCCCTGCTCGGCCTGCTCGATCAAGGTGTCGCGGTAGATATCCCAGGTCAGCTCCTCGGCGACGCCGCCGACCTTCTCGAGCGCCTGGTAGATGGGGACGGTGCCGATGGGGACGGGGGAGTTGCGGACGATCCACTCGCGGGTGTCGTGGATGTTGCGGCCGGTCGAGAGGTCCATCACCGTGTCCGCGCCCCAGCGGATCGACCAGACCATCTTGTCGACCTCGGAGGCGACGTCGGAGGCGACCGCGGAATTGCCGATATTGGCGTTGATCTTGACCAGGAAGTTGCGGCCGATCGCCATCGGCTCGGACTCGGGGTGGTTGACGTTGGCGGGGATGATGGCGCGGCCGCGGGCCACCTCGTCGCGGACGAATTCGGGGGTGACGTGATCGGGGATGGAGGCCCCGAAATCCTGCCCGTCGCGCACGGCTGCATTGGGGACAGTTACTAGTAACTGTCCCCGGTCCCTGAGTAGTAACTGTCCCCGCTCCCTGAGCATTTCGCGCCCGAGATTCTCGCGGAGCGCAACATATTCCATCTCGGGCGTGACGATTCCCCGGCGCGCATAATGCATCTGGGTGACGTTCGCGCCGGGCTTCGCGCGCAGTACCTTGCGCCGCACGTTGGGGAAGGGCTGCACGCCGCCGGAGCGGTCCGGGCCGAGCCGGCCGTTATCCTCCGGCCGCACCTCGCGCTGGAGCACCTCCTCGACGTCGCCGCGGCCGCGGATCCAGTCGCGGCGCAGCTCGGGGAGGCCGGCCATGATGTCGACGGCCGCGGCAGGGTCCGTATAGGGGCCGGACGTGTCGTAGACGCGCAGCGGCGGCTCGCCGCAGCTGGGCTCGAGGTCGATCTCGCGCATCGCGACGCCGAGCGGGCCGACGCGGACCTTGCGGCTGCCGCGGATCGGGCCGGTCGTCACTTTCAACTCGGTGCGGGCTGGGGTGTCGGCCATCATGCTCTCCTAGTCGGAGGAAGAGCGGGCGCGCCCGAGCTCCCTCCCTACGCCGGTGTCAGCCGGATCAGGTTCGACGGGTCGCGGCTACCGAGCCGCCTCTCAACCCTGTGCACAGGGTCCCCCGGGGACGGACCCGCCATAGGCCGTTGCGAAGCCGTGCGGAAGCGCCCACGTTCGTGCCGCGATGCATTTGATCGAGATCCTGCTGCCTTTGTTCGACAATGAGGGCCGGCGCTTCGAGCCGGCGCTGTTCGCGGCGGTGCGCGAGGAGCTGCTCGCCCATTTCGGCGGGCTCACCGCCTTCACCCGCGGTCCGGCCGAAGGCGTGTGGGAGAAGGAGAGCGGGGTCGCGCGCGACGAGATCGTCATCTTCGAAGTGATGTCCGACTGGATCGACCGCAGCTGGTGGCGCACCTATCGCGCCGAACTGGAGGCGCGCTTCCGCCAGGACGAGATCGTCATCCGCGCGCGGGAAATCGAGCGGCTCTAGCGCCGCCGTCGATATAGGAGCCGGGCGCGGGCGATCGCTTCGGGAAGCGCCGCCTCGAGCATCCGCGCACGCAAGGCGCGGCCGTCATTGGCGCGCCAGGCGAGCAGCCGGTCGGGGACGATTCCGCGCACCTCGTTCGAGCCGTCGGCACGGAAGCGGGCGCAATCGGGCACCGTCAGCGTCGCGCCGCTGTTCGGAAGGCGCGTCGGCGTCCCGCCCCAGCTGTGGCCGCAGCCGAGACCGGCGGTGCGGGCGCCGAGGACGATGGCGGCGCGATTGTCCTGGAGCAGGGCCGCGAACTGCTCGGCCGCGGACGCCGTCTCCTGGTCGACGAGCACGATCACCGGGCCGTCCCAGGCGCCGTCGCGATAGGTGTGTTGGGCCGGGGTGAAGACGTCCACTCCCCAGTCCCTGCCTTCGAACGCGCCCGCGGGCGCCTCGCCGACGAGGCCGGTCGCAAAACCGGCGCGGCCGAGCCAGGGGCAGGCCGGATCGCCGGTCGGCGGGCAGCGGCGGCGGGCTTCGGCCTCCGCCGCCTCCGCCTGCGCCGCCCAACCGAGCAGGCGGGCGCGGTCGGCGGGGACGGCGCCCCGCGCGGCGGCCCGCAGCTCCGCCGCAGTCTCCCGCCACAGCCGCTCCCAATGCGGTCCGCGCACGAACCCCAAGCGGGCCGAGCGGAGGGGACGGCGGCTCAGCATCCGCGCGGCGGCCTCTGCCCATTCGGAGCCGCCGCCATTGCCGGTGAGGTCGACGACCAAAGCGGTCGCGCCCGCGGCGCGCAGGGCGGCGAGCCGCTCCTGCATGACAAGGCCGAGGCGCCGATAGGCCTCGGTGACCAGCCGGGCCTCGCATTGCTCGTCGCACGGCCGGTCGAGCGGAAGGTTCAGCGCCCGCACCGCCTCCGCGCAGAGCGCCGCGCTGGAATGGGGATCGAACCGTGCGATGCGCAGGAAGCCGGCGCGGGCGCCGCCCGCCTCGACCGTGCCGGCCGGAAGCAGATCGCCCTCGGCCACCGGCCGGTAGCCGGCAAGGGCCGGCGCGACCCCGGCGGCGTTGTTCGGCGCTGAATAGCTCCGCGACCGGCAATAGGCCTCGACGCTCGGCGCGGCCCGCGCCTGCGGCGCTGCCGCGGGAGCCGCCGGGCCCTGCGCGGCGGGCGGCGCCGGCGGCCGCTGCCAGGCCAGGGTGACGTGGCCGTCGCCGATCCGCTGGACGATGCGGTTGAAGATCGCCATCGCCTCGGCCTCGCTGCGGGCGCCGCGAAGAGCCGCCTCGGCGCGAGCGAACAGGGCATCCAGATCGAGCTCGCGCTCGGTCAGCAGCCATTCGAGATTGGCGTAGCGGGTGGTCAGCGCCGTCCGCGCCGCGGCCAGGTCGGCGAGCCAGGGCTCCGCGCCGAAAGCCTGCGGTTAGGCCGGGGCGGGCGAGCTCGCGAGGATGAGTCCCGCCGCCGCGGCCGCGAGAAGGCGTCTGCGCATCTTGCCTCCGAACATGTGTATTAGCCAGCTATAACAGCGGGGGTGGCGCGACGCAAGGCGCGGGCGCTAGCGGATCTCGGCAGAGCCTATGCAATCGAACCTTATCCAGCGTGGAAAACGCGGCGCGAGCGGCGTCAGCGTCCAGCCTCCCGCGCCGCGCCCGACGCGCAGCGGGAGCCCGCCGACCCGCACGATCCGGCCTTCGCGCAAGCGCACTTCGCGCGCCAGCGGCCCTCGCTCGTTCCACTGCGGAAAGGGCGTGTGGTTGAGCTCGACGACGAGCCGGGCGGTGTCTCCGTGGACGCGGGCGACGCGGATCCGGCGCGACGCGACCGTTTCGACGTCGCGCGAGGCCAAGTCGAGCCGCTCGAGCCGGACGGCCGGCCGAAGCGGTGCCTCGCTGCGCCGAGGGCTGCCATAGTCCATGACGATCGCGCGCCGATACCGTCCGCCGCGGTCCCGATCGGAAAGGCACAGCACGACCCCCTCCGTCTGGTCGTTCCACGAGTGGTCGAAGCACGGATGCTCGCCTGCGGCAGATCGCGTGAGAGTGAGGATCGTGCCGACGGGAAACACCCATTGGCGGATGCGCATCGGGTCCAGGCTTCGCCAGGTGGCGCTGGAAAAATTCTGCGTCTCGAGTGCCACGACGGCACCCTCCGCCACCGCAACCGGCTCCAGCGTCACGGCGACACCCGGGGTCGCCTCGCGCACGGTCCGGATGGCGCCAGGGACGCGTGGAGGGCAAGGGTCCCAATAGGGGTCCGATCCCGCGAGCAGGGCCGCGATCATGGTCCAAAGCAGCATCCTTCACCTCGCCCGCGAATTGAGCACGATCGCAGCCGCAGGTGAAGCGTCGCCATCGTCATTGTGCGTCGCCGCCCGGCCGCTAAGCTCCCGGCCATGAAGAACCGCCCCTTTCGCGAGCGGCTCGGCTTCGCGCTGGCCGGGATCCGGATCGTCTGGCGGCGCGAGGCGAGCTTCCGGACGCAGTGCGGACTCGCCGTCGTCGCGGCCGTCGCGACCGCGGCGCTGCGGCCGGGCTGGATCTGGGCGGCGCTGATCGCGCTCTCGGTCGCCCTCGTCCTGCTGCTCGAGATGGTCAATGCGGCGATCGAATATGTGATCGACCGGCTCCACCCCGACCGCCACGACGAGATCATGTTCGCCAAGGACGCCGCCGCCGGCGCCGTCCTGCTCGCCAGCGCCGCTTCGCTGGTGATCGGCGGGCTGATGATCCTGTCGGTGGCGCTGCGCTGAGGCGAGAGGGAGCCGCCGGAAATCGGCGCGACGATCTTACGCCCCGTTCCGCAAGTTCTGGCTGAGCACTGGCGGCAGGCCTAGAATGTCGGCGCGACTCGGGGGAGAAACAGGATGGACGATATTCAGACGACGGCCGATGAATCGGCCGATCTCAAGGACGCCATCTGCTCCCCTCCGACGGGGGCTTCCGACATTTTCTGCCTGTCCTACGTGCAGCTTTGCGGAATTTCCTACGATGTCCACATCAACGGCATTCCGCACGCGGTCGCCGCGCCCGGCAACGTCGAGACCTGGAGCCCGCAGGGACAATGGTCCTGCGTCTGGGGCCCGGTGCTCGACGAGCATGAGGCCAACCTGGTCTATGTTGCCGCCTACCACAGCGCGCCGGGTGGGGCGCCGACCGCCTTCGTCGTCGTCGTTCGCGGCACCGACGTCACCGACGATGTCTGGGGAGACTTCAAGGAGGCGTTCGAGGACCTTGCCGGATGGCGCCAGGAGACGCCCCCCTGGCTCTCGGACCCGGGCATCCTCGTCTCCGAAGGCGTGCTCGACGCGCTGACGACGGTGACGGGACTGCGCTGGAACGGCGAAACCGTCGCCGGCTTCCTCGCCCGGCAGCTGGGCGCCGACAGCAGCAGGAATCCGGTCGTCGTCGTCACCGGCCACAGCCTCGGCGGCTGCGTCACGACTGTCCTGGCGCCGTGGCTCCTGACCTCGCTGACCGCGGCCGGTAAGCCGGCGCGGATGGTGCCGGCGACCTTCGCCGCACCGACCGCCGGCAACCATGCCTATGCCGACTATCTCAATCGGACCTTTCCCTACGCGCCGCGTTACTACACCGATCTCGACGCCGTGCCGCGGGGCTGGGCGCAGCTGGACAGCATCAAGTCGATCTACGACGCCCAAGGCCTGTCGACGCCCTGGGTGGTCGACGGCACCATCGACGGCTTCCTGTGGCTGCTGGGAGAATATGGCGCGACCTATACCCAGCCGCGCGGCGCCCGGCCGCTGACAGGCGTGTTCTGCAACGGGCTGAGCTGGTACGAGCAGATCGGCGCCCAGCACGACCACAACAATTACATCTTGCAGCTGAAGGGCGAGCTGCCGACCTGTCCGGTCAGCGCGCGGCCGCGCAACCGGCGCTGGACGCCGGAGGAACGCGCCGCGGCGCTCGCGGCGGAGAAGGCGGCCGGCTGCGACGACAGCGCCGGCGCTCCGGCGGAGCCGCCGCCGCGGGCCTGAGCGATGAGGGCAGCTGCGCCTGTTTGCAGTCATGCCGGACTTGATCCGGCATCGATGAAGAATCGGGCCTGGAATATTCGCGCCCTGCGGCGTTCATGGAGGATCAAATCCGGGGTGACGGCCGCGTTTCAGCAGAGCTGCTCGACCTCGAGGCTGCCGGCGGGAAGCGGCTTCAGCATGTCCGTCGCGGGCAAGGCGGGGTCGAGCCAGCGGGCCCAGTCCTCGCGCGAAAGCAGGGCGATCTGGCGGTTGTGATAGGGGGCGATGTCCGCGCCGGGCTCCGTCGTCAGCAGGGTGAAGGCCTCGCCGACGTCGGTCGTCCGCCAGAGCCCCGCGATGCAGAACCAGGGTTCGCCGCGCATCGTGAACAGCCATTTGTGCTTGCGCTTCGCCTTCGGGTCGGCGGGGGCGGTATATTCGTAGAAGCCGTCGGCGACGACGAGGCAGCGGCCGCCGCCTTCCGAGATGCCGAAGGCGCGGCCTTCGGAGCGCATGTTGAAGACGGGCTTCCCGCCGGGGCCGGGCCAGCTCCAGCGGCGGACGACCAGCTCCGCGCCCGCCTCGTCGCTCGTGCTCGGGCGGATGATCGCATTGGGATCGGTGATCCGGATACTGTCGAGCGGAGCCAGGTTGGGCGCCCCCTCGGGAAAGCGGAGCGGGATCCGGGTGAAGCTGAAATCGTCCCGGATCTGGCCGAGCGCGACGGTGCGGCGGACCTCGTTGCACATGCAGGGGCGCCTAGCAGGCGGGGAGCGGGAGCTGAAGCTCCACCGGCGCGGCGGCCACCTCCTCCGCCCCCTCGCGCAGGTTGGAAAGGCCGAGACCGAGCAGGCGGATCGGCTTGGGCAGCGGGAAGATCGAGCGCAGCAGGGTTCGGCCGGTCTCGACGAATTCCTCGACGCCTGCGACCTCGCGGCCGAGGCTGCGGGCGCGGGTGACGATCTGGAAATCGGCATATTTGACCTTGAGGGTCACGGTGCGTCCGACGAGGCCCTTCGCTTCGATCCGGGTCCAGACGTGGCGGCCGATGCGGTCGAGCTCGGCGAGGAGGGCGTCGCAGTCGCTCAGATCCTCCAGGAACGTGTCCTCGGCGCTGACCGACTTGTAGGGGCGGTCGGCCCTGACCTCGCGGTGGCAGATGCCGCGCGCGAGGTTCCAGTAATATTCGCCCGAGCTTCCGAAATGATGGTCGAGGAAGGCGCGGCTCTGGGCGCGAAGGTCGGCGCCGGTCTCGATGCCGAGCCGCGCCATCCGTTCGGCGGTCTTGGGGCCGATGCCGTGGAAGCGCTCGACCGGGAGCGGCGCGACGAACGCCTCGCCGCGTCCGGGTGCGACGACGCAGAGCCCGTCGGGCTTGTTCTGGTCCGAGGCGAGCTTGGCGAGGAACTTGTTGTAGGAGACTCCGGCCGAGGCGGTGAGGCCGGTCTCGGCGCGGATGCGGGCGCGGATCTCCTCGGCGATCCGGGTCGCGATGCCGATGCCCTTCAGGTCGCGGGTGACGTCGAGATAGGCCTCGTCGAGGCTGAGCGGCTCGACGTGCGGCGTGTAGTCGGCGAAGATCGCGCGGATCTGGTTCGAGACGGCGCGATAGGCGTCGAAGCGGGGCTTGACGAAGACGAGGTCGGGGCAGCGGCGCTTGGCCGTCACCGAGGGCATGGCCGAGCGGATTCCGAACTTGCGGGCCTCGTAGGAGGCGGCGGCGACGACGCCCCTGACTCCGCCGCCGACCGCGAGCGGCTTGCCCCTCAGCTCCGGATCGTCGCGCTGCTCCACCGACGCATAGAAGGCGTCCATGTCGACATGGATGATCTTGCGCAGCGGCGGAGCGGCGGGCGCCTCGTTCACTCTTTGATCCTAGCGCCCCGATCGGCGTCCGGCCAGCCCTTCGATGCGCGGGCCGACCCTTTCGGCGGGGAGGCCGCCGGAGCTAGTGGCGCGGGCCCGTCGTGGCGACGATCTTGTCCATCACGGCGAGCATCACGCCCGACGAGATGAAGACGAGGTGGATGATCACCATCCAGAACAGCTGATGCTCCTTGCCGCTGCTCATGCCCCCCGGCTCGAGGGCCATGAAGTGCTTCAGGAGGTTGATGCCCGAGATCGCGACGATCGACGCGATCAGCTTGAGCTTGAGACCGGCGAAATCGACCTTCCCCATCCAGTCGGGGCGGTCCGCGTGATCGCCGATGTCCATCTTCGACACGAAATTCTCGTAGCCGGCGAACAGCACCATCAGCAGCAGGTTGCCCGTCAGCGCGATGTCGATCAGCGACAGAACCGCGAGCACGGCCTCGGATTCGGTCATCGCCAAAGTGTGCGTGACGATGTGCCAGCTTTCCTGCGCGAACTTGACGAGCAGCATGCCGAGCGCGCCGACCATCAGCAAATAGAAGGGTGCCATCAGCCAGCGGCTTCCGAACAGCACGACTTCGAGGCCGTGCTCCACCCTCTCCATCTTCGTCGCTTTGGCGCCGTCGGCCACGATCCGCGTATGCTTCATCGCCATCCCCCGTTCCTTCGCACCGGTAGCGCGAAGATGGTTAAGACGATGCTAAGCCTGCGCGGCGCTGACAGCCCGATCCGGTCCGCTACCAGCCCAGCTCGGAATGCGAGCCTAACCGGACGAGTTGCAACGTGTCCTCGTCAGGCTTGCGATAGATGAGCACCAGATCGGGCTTGACGTGGCAGTCGCGGTGATCCTTCCACTCGCCGGTAAGGGCGTGATCGCGATAGCGCGCGTCCAATGGCTCGTCCGCCGCGAGCGATCGAAGAATTTCCGCGACATCGGCGCTCAGCGTCGCGGTGCCGCCCCTTGCTTTCGCGCTTGTAGTCGCGCTTGAACCGACCGAGGCGCTCAATCTTCCTCATCGAGGTCGGCCATCAGGGCCTCGATCGTTTCGAAGCGCTTGAGGCCGCCACGTCGAGCTTCCTGCATCGCGGCGATCGTTTCCGCATTGGGCCTCAGAGGCTCGAACGGCAGCGCCTTGTCGTGCGCGACGCGGGTTAGCATCAGCCGTACGGCGTCCGACACGGTGAGGCCCATGGTGGCGAGCACTGCGGCCGCCTGATCCTTGACCTCGCCATTGATGCGCGTCTGCACGAGGGCGTTGGATGCCATGCTCTGTCTCCTTGCACGACAATGTAATGCAGAGATCGGCTTTTGTCGAGCAGTTCCGCCCCGGCCGACCCGCGGCTAGAGCTTCTCGGTCAGCTCGGGGACGATCTTGAACAGGTCGCCGACCAGGCCGATGTCGGCGACCTGGAAGATCGGCGCGTCCTCGTCCTTGTTGATCGCGACGATGACCTTCGAATCCTTCATGCCGGCCAGGTGCTGGATCGCGCCCGATATGCCGATCGCGATATAGACTCCGGGCGCGACGATCTTGCCGGTCTGGCCGACCTGGTAATCGTTGGGCGCGTAGCCGGCGTCGACCGCCGCGCGCGAGGCCCCGACCGCGGCGCCCAATTTGTCGGCAAGCGGATCGATCAAAGCGTGGAACTGCTCGGACGAGCCCAGAGCGCGGCCGCCCGAGACGATGATGGTGGCGCTGGTCAGCTCCGGCCGTTCGCTATGCGCGACCTCTTGGCCGACGAAGCTCGACAGGCCCTGGTCGCCGGCGCCGCCGACCGCTTCGATGGCCCCCGAGCCGCCTTCGCGCGAGGCCTTTTCGAAGGCGGTGCCACGGACCGTGATCACCTTCTTCGCATCCGACGAGCGGACGGTGGCGATGGCGTTGCCGGCGTAGATCGGGCGGGTGAAGGTGTCTTCGCCCTCGACCGAGAGGATGTCGGAGATCTGCATGACGTCGAGCAGGGCCGCGACGCGCGGGGCGACGTTCTTGCCGGTCGTGGTCGAGGGCGCGAGGAAGGCATCGTGATGGTCCATCAGGCCGGCGATCATCGGCGCGACGTTCTCGGCGAGCTGGTTGGCCAGCGACGGATCGTCGGCGACATGGACCTTGCCGGCGCCCGCGATCTTCGCCGCCGCTTCCGCGACGGCCCCTACGCCCGAGCCCGCGACCAGCAGGTGGACTTCGCCGAGCCTGGATGCGGCGGTGACCGCGGAGAGGGTCGCGTCCTTGAGCTGGCCCTCTTCATGCTCGACCAGAACCAGAGTCTTCATCCCACCACTCCCGTCTCGCGCAGCTTGTCGATCAGCTCGTCGACCGAGCCGACTTTGACCCCGGCGGTCCGCTTCGGCGGCTCGACCACCTTCAGCGTCGTCAGCCGCGGCGCCACGTCGATTCCGTAATCCTCGGGGGTCTTCATCGCGAGCGGCTTCGACTTGGCCTTCATGATGTTGGGCAAAGAGGCGTAGCGGGGCTCATTGAGGCGGAGATCGGTGGTGACGATCGCGGGCAGCTTCAGCCGCACCGTCTCGAGCCCGCCGTCGACCTCGCGGGTGACGTCGACCGCGTCGCCCGAGACCTCGACCTTCGAGGCGAAGGTGCCTTGCCCCCAGCCGAGCATGGCCGCCAGCATCTGGCCGGTCTGGTTGGAATCGTCGTCGATCGCCTGCTTGCCGAGCACGACCATGCCCGGCTGCTCCTCTTCGGCGATCTTCGCGAGGATCTTGGCGACGGCGAGCGGCTCCACCTCTGCGTCGGTCTGGACGAGGATCGCGCGGTCGGCGCCCATGGCGAGAGCGGTGCGCAGCGTCTCCTGCGCCTTGATCGGGCCGATCGATACGGCGACGATCTCGGTCGCCGCGCCCTTCTCCTTGAGCCGGATCGCTTCCTCGACGGCGATCTCGTCGAACGGGTTCATGCTCATCTTGACGTTGGCGAGGTCGACGCCGGTCTGGTCCGCCTTGACCCGCGGCTTCACGTTGAAATCGATCACCCGCTTCACGGGCACGAGAAGTTTCATCATCAGCTCCTAAAGCGGGACCAGGCGAGCCTTGCCGCCAATCCGACCCAACCGCCCAGAGCGGCGACCGGCAATAGCGTCAGGGCTGCGACCCAGCCGATTCCCATGGTCAGCATTCCAAGGATGAAGAGCAGGAACGCGAAAGCGAGGAGCGCCGTCAGCCCGCCCGCGACGGACCAGCGCAGAGCGGGCAGGAATCCGAACACGACCGCCGCCACGACGAGCCAGACCGGATTCCACGGGGGCACCATCACGCGGCCTCCTTGACCTGGGCGACGATCTTCCTCGCCGCGTCGCCGAGGTCGTCCGCGGGGACGATGGCGAGGTTGGACTGGGCTAGGATCGCCTTGCCCTCCTCGACATTGGTGCCCTCGAGGCGAACCACCAGCGGCACCTTGAGGTCGACCTCGCGCGCGGCGGCGATGATGCCGTCGGCGATGATGTCGCAGCGCATGATGCCGCCGAAGATGTTGACCAGGATCCCCTTCACGGCCGGGTCGGAGAGGATGATCTTGAACGCCGCCGTCACCTTCTCCTTGGAGGCGCCGCCGCCGACGTCCAGGAAGTTGGCGGGGAAGGCGCCGTTCAGCTTGATGATGTCCATCGTCGCCATGGCGAGGCCGGCGCCGTTCACCATGCAGCCGATATTGCCGTCCAGCTTGATGTAGGCGAGGTCGTGGCGCGAGGCCTCGAGCTCGATCGGGTCCTCCTCGGTCTCGTCGCGCAAAGCGGCGAGATCGGGGTGGCGGAACATCGCGTTGGAATCGAAGCCGATTTTGGCGTCGAGCACGAGCAGCCGGCCGTCATCGGTGATCGCGAGAGGGTTGATCTCGATCTGCGACGCGTCGGTGCCGAGGAAAGCGTCGTAGAGCTGGCCGGCGACCTTCTGCGCCTGCTTCGCCAGATCGCCGTCGAGACCCAGCGCGAAAGCGACCGCGCGGCCGTGATGGGGCATGAAGCCGGTCGCCGGGTCGATCGCGATGGTGCGGATCTTCTCGGGCGTCTCGTGGGCGACGTCCTCGATGTTCATCCCGCCCTCGGTCGAGACGACCATCGCGATCCGGCCGGTGGTGCGGTCGACCAAGAGCGCGAGGTAGAATTCCCTCGCAATGTCGACGCCGTCGGTCAGGTAGAGGCGGTTGACCTGCTTGCCTTCGGGCCCGGTCTGGACGGTGACCAGTGTGTTGCCGAGCATCTCGGCGGCAGCGGCGCGCACTTCCTCCGCGGTTCGCGCCAGCCGCACCCCGCCTTTAGCCTCCGGGCCGAGCTCCTTGAACCGCCCCTTGCCGCGCCCGCCGGCATGGATCTGGGCCTTGACGACGTAAAGCGGCCCGGGGAGCTTCGCGGCGGCCGCGACCGCTTCTTCGACGCTCGTCGCGGCGAAGCCGGCGGGCACCGGCACGCCGAACTTCGCGAGCAGCTCCTTGGCCTGATATTCATGGATGTTCATCGGGTGCGCGGGCTGTCCTGACGCGGGGAATTTGCGGCCCTAAAGCACAAAAGAGCGGCCGATGGGAAGCGGCTCGGGCGGAGTGCCGGCAGGTCGCGTCCATAAGTCCATTCCGGATCAGATAGGCGGCGCTTCGCTCCGTTTCGGACGGGGTTCCGATTCTGCCTCCACAGCCATGGGCGCAGCCTCCCCACGAGGGGAGACTCGTTATGCATCACCGGATCCTGCTTCGGGCCGCGGCCACGCTGCTTCTGGTCCTATCGGCTCTAACCGGCTGGTCGACCGCAGCTGCGGCCAACTGCACAGCGGCCCAGCGCGCCGTTGCCGACGCCCAACTCTGGCTCAGCCCGAGTGACCAGGCGGCCTCCATCGCGGCCCATCTTCCCTGGGGCGTGCCGAGGCCAACCGGACCGACGACCAACGAGCGGATGTTGGTCCAGCGCGACTATGTCATCCGCTACGATTCCGATCTTCGGGTGCCGCTGTGGACGGCCGAACGGGTCGATTCCGCGCGCCTCGGTGCGGTCGACCGCGAGGATTGCTTCCGCCGCGATCCTCGGCTTCCTATCGCCGACGCGTCGGCGCCCTCGGACTATGACGAGCCGATCTACGACCAAGGCCATATGGCGCCGTTCGCCAATCAGTCGACGTCGGCAATCGCCGGCCACAACTCGTTCATCATGTCGAACATGGCGCCGCAGACCTGCCAGTTCAATCGCGGCATCTGGCAGATCCTGGAGGGGATCACCCGCCTGTGGGCGGCCGAGAACGGCACCGTCTTCGTCTTCAGCGGCAGCGTCTTCGATCGCGACGGCAATCGCGCGCGCGACCCCGACACGGCGGCGCAGCGAATGCTGGCGCGCAACGGGACTTCCCGCGTCGCGATCCCCTCGCACTTCTACAAGGTGATCGCGCTGCGCCGCGCGAGCGGGCCGGTCGAGACTCTCAGCATCATGATGCCGCATGACAACGCCAACCCCGACGGGCCCGCGGCACTGCGTTACCTGCAAGCCCATGTGACGACGATTGCGGCGATCGAGCGTGTCGCAGGGATCGACCTGTTCCCCGGCACGACGGGCATTCGCGAGGCGGGCACCGTGTGGCCGTTCCAAGGAACCCAGCCTCGCTCGCTTTGCAATGTGGGGCGGACCACCAGCTGAACGGCGCCGGCGCGGGGCCGATCTTGGCGCGAGATTAGGTCCATTTCGGACCAAACGGTGGGCCGCTCTGTCCGTTTCGGACACGTCTCGAATCCAGCGCCGGCACCATGAGGCGCAGCCTCCCGTGAGGGAGACTCGCCATGATCAAGCTGCTTCGCTGCCTGCCGCCGCTTCTCGCCGTGCTGATCCTGTCCGGGTGGAGCGCGCCTGCCGCCGCCTGGGGCGATACCGGCCACCGGCTGGTCTGCGAGATCGCGCTCCGCAACCTGACGCCCGCCGCCAGCGCCGAGGTCGCCCGGCTGCTGCAGGCGAACGCCACGATCCGCGGCGCCAATTCGCGCAACCTCCAATATGGATGGGCCTGCACCTATCCCGACCATCCGGCCGACGGCGCGCCGCCCGCGCTCGCCCGGCGCAGCCCGCTGCATTTCGCCAATTACCCCCGCACTTTGCTGGCGGTGACGGCCTCTTCGGGCTGCGGCGTCGCGTCGCAATGTGTCGTCACCGCCATTCCCGGCGAGATCGCGGTACTGGGGCGGGCCGGAGCGAGCGACGCCGACCGCGCCGCCGCGATCGTCTATCTCGGCCACTGGCTGGGCGACATTCACCAGCCGCTGCACAGCTCCTACGAGGACGACCGCGGCGGCAACGACATCAACGTTTCCGGCCTGTGCACCAGCAACCTCCATTCGGCCTGGGATACCTGCATCCTCCAGAACCGGTCGCAGCTCGGCGCCGGTCCATCGGTCGATGCGGTGCGCGCCCTTGCCGCGACGTGGAGCGAGGCGGCGAGCGACGTCGACCGGGCGCTGTGGCTGTCTTCGCTGCCGTGGCAGTGGTCGGCCGAATCCTATGCGGTGACGGTGCGGCCGGAGATCGGCTATTGCACGATCGTCGAGCAGGCCTGCCGCTATTCCGCTGCCCAGCTCGTCCTCGCCCAAGGACAGCCCAAGCGGAGCCTTCCGATCGACGCCGCCTACATGGACCGTGCCTTTCCGATCATCCGCCAGCGCATCGTCATGGGCGGCATCCGGCTCGCCCACCGGCTGAACCTCGCGCTCGACCCGGCCTATCGCGGCTGAGCTAGCTGCCTCCGCAGCCGCCGCCGCAGCCTGAGCCGCAGCCGGCGCAGCCGTCCCCCGCGTCGGCAGCGGGCGCGGCGCACGCGCCGCCGCCTCCGCCGCACCGCGTCTCGGCACGAAGGGGCTTGTCGTGGGCGGGGCCGCCGGGAGCGAGCTGGCCCATCATTCGCGGCCAGACCGACTCGGGGGGCGGTTCGCCGAAGGTCGATTGGTAGAGGGCGAGCGTCGCAGCATATTGCGCGCTGTGGCGCGCGTCCTCTGCGCGGCCCCCCGCGCTGGGCAAGTGGTGGAGGGGCCGGCCGATGATCCGGCGGCAGAGTATGTCCCAATAATGGCGGGTGTAGCAGAGGTGGAGGTGCCACGCGCGGTCGACGGGGATCGACGGGGTGACTTCCGTCTTCGAGACGGCGGCGAGATAGAGGAAGCGGCGATATTCGCGGCTGACCGCGCGGGCGCGCTCCTCCGACCAGCCCGTCTCATCCGCCAGCGCCTGCTCGAAGCTGCGGCTCGCGCCCGGATCCTCGATGCGCATCTGCTCGAGGCGCGCCCACAGGGTGCCGGGATTGCGGACTCCGGTCGAGTCGCTGCTCATGTCTACCGATCTAGTAGATTGTCATGACGGATTTGTGACAGCCGCAGCTTTTCAGGCTCCGTCATAGGCCCGCTGCAGCTCGGCGACGTCGAGCTTCACCATTTCCATCATCGCCTGCATCGCCCGCTCGGCGGCGGCGCGGTCTTCGCTGGCGATCATTTCGAGCAGCAGGCGCGGCGTGATCTGCCAGGAGAGGCCCCAGCGGTCGCTGATCCAGCCGCAGGCGCTCGGCTTGCCGCCATTGCCCTCGATCGCGTCCCACAGCCGATCGACCTCTGCCTGGTCGTCGCAATGGACCTGCAACGAGACCGCCTCGGTAAAGTGGAATTGGGGCCCGCCGTTGAGGCCGGTATATTTCTGGCCGGCGAGGGTGAAATCGACGACGAGGACGCCGCCTTTCTTCATGCTGGGATTGTCGGCGGGCGAGCGGACGACCCTGTCGATCCGGCTGTCCGGGAAGAGGGTTACGTAGAAAGCGGCGGCCTCCTCTGCGTCGCCGTCAAACCACAGGCACGGGACGATCTTCTGCATCATGCGCTCCTCAGCGATTCGCGGACACGAGCGCGAAGGTCGCGCCCTGCGGGTCGATGCCCTGGACGATGCAGCTGCCGTCGGGGACGTCCATCGGTCCGTTGGTGACCTGGCCCCCGGCGGCGCAGATGCGGTCCGCCGCGGCGTCGACGCTGTCGACGACGAAATAGAAGAGCCAGGCGGGCTTCGGCATTCGGGCATGCCTGGTCATCATCCCGCCGACCGCCTCGCCTCCGGGTTCGGGGGACCAGAGCCGGTAGGTGCCCATCGGCCCCATGTCCATGGTCGCGCTTTCGGACCAGCCGAAACCATCCGCATAGAAGTCGAAGGCGGCATCGCCGTCGCCGGCATGGAGCTCGTGCCAGCCGCAATGGCCTGGGGCCATGCGCGGCAATGGCGGGGGCGGCGAGCCCATCGGCCCCGGCGCGAGCAGGCCGAAGACCGCGCCGCCGGGATCGGCGACCACGGCGAATCGGCCCACGCCTTCGATGTCGGCCGGCTGCTTGTGGACGGTGCCGCCGGACTGGGCGATGCCCGCTGCCGCCGCATCGACGTCTGGGACCATCACATAGCCGATCCAGCAAGGGGCCGCGCCCGAGAGGCAGGCGTCCGCGGGGAGCGTCAGCGCGCCCGCTGCCGGCCGGTCCGCGGCGGAGAAGAGGGTGTAGCCGGCGTTCGGAGCGCCGGCGTCGGCCGCGCTCCAGCCGACCACCGCCGCGTAGAAGGCTTCGGCGGAGGCCTTGTCGGCCGTCATCAGCTCGTACCAGATGAAGCCGTTCGCCACGGCTTTCACTCCGCTTGGGTGTCGAGGATCGGGGCGAACCCGCCCCAGAACATGCGCTTGCCGTCGAACGGCATCTCGCCGTCGGGTTTCATCCGTTCGTCGGCCATCACCTTTTCCCAGCCGGCGACGCGCGCCTCCTTCGAGGGCCATTCGATCCAGGAAAAGACCACATTTTCCCCCGGTTCGGCCTTCACCGCGCGCAAGAAGTCGGTGACCTTTCCCTCCATGAGGTCGTCGCCCATCGCCTCGACGACGCGGGTGGCGCCATATTCCTCGAAGATCGGCGCCGCTTTGGCCGCCATCGCGCGATAGGCCTCGGCCTTGCTCTCGTGCACCGGGGCCACGAAACCGTCGACATAGCCCATCGAGCCGCCGCCGCCTTGCTCGACGATCGAGGCGAAGCCGGACATGATCATGCGCTGCCCGTCGAACGGCATCGACGCGCCCATCTCCTCCATCCTCGGATCGGCCATCATCTTCGCGTTGGCGGCGTCGCGCGCCTCTTTCGAAGGATATTCGAACCAGGAGAAGACGACGCTCTCGTCGGGCTTCGCCTGGACCGCGCCCTTGAAATCGGTGACCTTGCCGTCGGGCACGTCGTCCCCCCAGGCCTCGACCATCCGGGTCACGCCGAACTCGCGGAAGAGCGGCTTGGCGCCCGCCGCGTGACGAAGATATTCTTCCCTGTTCGCGGTCGGCACCGCGACCACGAAGCCTTCGACGTAGGTCATCTTCACTCTCCTTCGAATGATTCCGGATCAGCCTTCGGCCTGCGCCGGGGGGGAAGCGTCGACGGCATGCTGGTTGCCGAGCGCCTCCATGTCCATCCAGGCGACCTCCCAATGATGGCCGTCCGGATCCTCGAAGCTGCGGCCGTACATCCAGCCGTAGTCCTGGATCGGGGCCGGATCGGCGCGGCCGCCAGCCGCGGCGGCGCGCTCGACCGTGGCGTCGATGTCGGCGCGGCTCTCGCCCGAAAGGCAGAGCAGGACCTGGCTCGTCGCATGGGCGTCGGCCACCGGCTTCGACGTGAACTGCCGATACTTGTCGTGGGTCAGGATCATCACGTTGATCTCCGGCGTGAAGCTCATCATCGCCGCGGTCTCGTCGCTGAACTGCATGTTCTGCTCGGCGCCGAGCGCCCGGTAGAAGCCGATCGACCGCTCGAGGTCCGTCACCGGCAGGTTCACGAAAATCATCCTCGGCATCTCTCGCTCCCGAATCGCTGTTTGACCTTCTTGGCGCCGCGAGTTATAAAAAGCAACTGTGTCGTTAGAAAAAATAACAAAATCAGCTGCGCCAAGGCGTTACAACGACGCCTGCGGCGCGGCGCATGCGCTCGACCTGGTCGGGGAACGCTGGGCCTTGCTGGTGATGCGCGAGCTCATGCTCGGACCCAAACGCTTCTCGGATCTCAAGGCGGACCTTGCGGGGATCAGCGCCAACGTGCTGACCCAGCGGCTCGAGGGGCTCGAGGCGGCGGGCATCGTGCTGCGCCGCAAGCTGCCGCCGCCCGCCCCGGCGCAGGTCTACGAGCTGACGCCCTGGGGCTACGAGGCCGAGCCCATCTTCCAGGTCCTGGGACGCTGGGCGGCCCGCTCCCCGAGCCACGACCCGCGGCTGCCGCTCAGCGCCGCGTCGCTGATGCTGTCCTTCCGGACCATGTTCGATGCCGAGCGCGCACGGGGCTTCGCCGCGCGCGCGGGGTTCCGGCTCGGGCAGGAGACGTTCGTCGTGCGAATCTCCGACGGGACGATCGAAGCCGGCCGCGGGCCGGTCGAGGACACGGATTTCGTCTTCGTCGGCGCCGCTCCGGCGGTTGCCGCTGCGGTTTACGGCGGAGTCCCCATCGAGGCGCTTGAAGCGGACGGGGCGCTGGCCCTGGAGGGGGAGCGGGAAATGGCGGCGCGGTTCGCCACTTTCTTCCCTTTGCCGCCGAAGGTCGAAGCCTAGCCGAACAGCCAATGGCCCATCAGGCGGTCGAACGGGAAAGTGAAGAAGCCGGCGACCAGCAGGGCCCCGATCACCATCCCGCGGACGGCGGCGCGGTGCTTCGCATGCTCGTGGCGCCGGGCGGCCCAGACGATCAGCGGCACCTGGATCAGGGTCCAGGCGGAGAGGATGTGGATCAGGCTGAAGCCGCCCTGGTTGATGCCGCGAACGCCGAAGCTGAACAAGGCGGTGAGCGCCATCGCCGCTGCCCAGACCCAGCCGAGGCGGCGGTGGAGCCGGTCCCCCCGCCGCCGGAGCAGCATCAGCGGGGTCAGCACGACCGCGGCGACGATGGTGGCGAGATGCAGCCAGACGAAGAGCGGGATCTGGTGCCATTCGCTGCGTCCGCGCCACAAAGCCGCGAGGACGAAGCCGAGCAGCAGGATCGAGGCGGCGGCCAGGATTCGGTCTATCGGATCGGGCGCTAGGCTGATCTTCTCCGGCCGCGGCCGGTTCTCCGCCATCGTCGTCGCCATGGGTCCCCCCGTCTGCTGGCCGCAGCCTAGACCCCGCCGCGAAGAGCGCGCAAGTCAGGCTTCGAGCGTGAAGCCGACCTTCAAGGTGACCTGATAATGGGCGACCCGGCCGTTCTCGACGTGGCCGCGCGTCTCCAGCACCTCGAACCAGCGGATGTGATGGATGGTCGCAGAGGCGCGGGCGATCGCGCCGTCGACGGCATCCTCGATGCTGGTCGTCGAACTGCCGACCAGCTCGATCACCTTGTAGACGTTGTCCTGCATCGCGCTGCCTGCCTCAGGGAACCGGCTGGCCTTCGGGATTGGTGCGCCTGTCCTCGCGCGCCTGGCGCATCATCTCGGCCCAGCAGCCGGTGAAGCCGCCGGGGCCGACCGTCGAGCAGCTCTGGATGCCGCCGCGGCCGACATATTCGAGGCTGCGGGCATTGGCCGCCCAGCTCTGATTGTCGCTGACCTGGCTGCTGCCGCGGAGCGGCTCGGGGATGCGGTAGCGGTCGTCTTCGGGCCGGCGGGCGCAGACCACGATCTCCTCGGCGGTGCTCGCCGGGCACGGGTCGTCGCCGTAGACGATGATCTGGCTGACCCTCTGATTCGGACCGGCGGTTTCCTGGGCGGCGGAGACCGCGGCCGCGGAGCCGGTGCCCGCCGCCAGGGCGAATGCAAGGGGGACAAGCCGTTTCATCATCGCCTCCTTCGGATCCGTCGCTGAAAAGGGACGGGCGCCGCCCTTTGTTCCTTGTTCCGGCGTCCGCGCGCCGTCAATCGTCCTGGCTCTGCGCGCGCTCGATCTCCTCGGCCTCGCGATCGATCCGGCGCATCCGGTCGCGGCGGGCCTCGTCGATCAGGCGGCCCCAGCTGATCCCGCCGGCGCGCCGCTCGGCCTCGGCGCGGCGCACCAGCTCCGCGTGGCAGCCGGTGAAGCCGCCGGCGCCGACCGGCGAGCAGCTGCCGATTCCGCTGCGGCCGAGATAGGAGAGCTCGATCGCACGATCGGTCCAGCTGCGGCTCGCGGGATCGTTGGGCCGGTCGCGCATCCCGCGCGGGATGCGGAACCGTTCCTCCTCCGGCAGCCGCGCGCAGACGATGATCTCCTCGTCGTTGCTCGGCGGGCAGGAATCGTCGCCGTAGACGATGAGCTGGTTGACCCGCGCCTCCCCGGCGGCGGGCGGCGTTTCGACCTGCGCCAACGCGGGCGCGGCGAGGAAGGCTGCGGCGGCGAAAGAGAGGAGGCGCTTCACCCGCTTCAAAACCTTTTCGAAAGCGCGATCGCGGCGCGGCAGCCGGCGCGGATCAGGGCGGAGAGGACGGGATAGCCGAACGCATCCTCGGCCCCCGCCGCGATCGCGGTGTCGCGATGTTCGAGCTCCTCGGCCTGGAACTTGCGTATCGTCTCCGCAAGCTCCGGATCCTCGGCGCCGAGCGTGGCGAGCTGCTCCGAATAATGCCGGTCGATCTCTGTCTCGACGGCGGCGGTGCAGGCCATGGCGGCACTGGGGCTGATGAGGGCGGTGATCGCGCCGAGGGCGTGGCCGGCATGGTCCCAGAGCGGCTGGAGCAGGGTCGGGCGGACGCCGCGGGCGGGAAGCAGCGCATCGAAATGCTTGAGATGCCGCTCCTCCTGTGAGGCCATGCGGCGGATCAGGCGGGCAGAGGAGCCTCGGTCGCCGAGCACGGCGAGCTGCCCCGCATAGATGCGCGTCGCGCCATATTCGCCGGCCTGGTCGACGCGCAGCATCGACGGCACGTCGGAACGCGCGTCGCCGGGCCGCCAGGCGGGGGCGCGGCTCAGGTCCGGATGCGCGGTCGTTTGAGGCTCAGCCATAGGATCAGACATGCGAACCCGATCGAGAGGATCGCGTTCCACCCGGCCATCGAAATGCCCAGCAGCGACCATTGCACCTGGTCGCACCGGACGAGCGGCGCGGCGAGGATGTCGCGCAGCGAACCGTGCCCGCCGAGGCCCGCGCATTGGGTGAAGCCCTCGAAGATCTTGAGCTCGACTCCGGCATGGTAGACGCCGATCGCGCCGCTGGTGAGGATCGCCAGCGCGGCGAGCCAGACGAGGCTGCGGCCGCGGTCCGGCATCCGCCCGGCGAGCGCGAACGACAGCAGGCCGAGAAAGAGAGCCGCGAAATGCGGCCAGCGCTGCCAGTAGCACATCTCGCAGGGCGTCAGCCCGCCGAGATATTGCGAGCCGTGGGCGCCCGCGAGCAGGGCCGCCGGCACCAGCACGGCGATCAGCCGCGCGCGGTCGAGGCCCGTCACCGGCGCGGCGAGGTCCGCGCGGGCGCCGCCGGCGCCGGCGTTCCCGGGGCGCGGGCCAGCCGCGCGACGGTCTGCAGCGCATAATGGAGCTGGAAATCGGTTATGCCGCGCTGGCGAAGCTCGTCGGGGGTGGCGGCGAAGCGCGGATCGGGGCGCGGATCGTCCTGGATCACGTCCTCGCCGACGGCGGCTTCGTTGACGAGGTGGCGGCGAAGGTCCGATTCGCGGACGCGGGTGCGCGAGCGGTAATCGGGATCGGAGATTTGCGGCACCGGCACGTCGGGATTGATCCCGCCTTCCTGCACCGAGCGGCCCGCCGGCGTATAATAGCGCGCGGTGGTGAGGCGCAAAGCGGTGCTGCCGTTGCCGAGCGGGATCAAAGTCTGGACCGAGCCCTTGCCGAAGGTGCGCTCGCCGAGGACGAGGCCGCGGCGATGGTCCTGCAGCGCGCCGGCGACGATCTCGGCCGCCGAAGCGGTGCCGGCGTCGACGAGGACGACGATCGGCGCGCCGTTGGTGGCGTCGCCCGGCCGGGCGTGGAAGCGTTCGATGTCGTTGCGGCGGCGGCCGCGCTGCGAGACGATTTCGCCGCGCTCGAGGAACAGGTCGGAGAGGCCGACCGCCTGGTCGAGCAGGCCGCCCGGATTCGAGCGCAGATCGATGACGTAGCCGAGCGGCTGGCCGCCGACCTGGCGCTGGATCGACTGGATCGCGTTGTTGACCGCTTCGGTGGTGTTGCGGTTGAAGGTGGTGACGGTGATGATTCCGACCCGGTCGCGGACTTCGAAGCGCGCGGCGGGGATGTCGATGATCGCGCGGGTGATGGTGACGTCGAACGGGCGGTCGCGGCCCGGCCGGACGATGGTCAGCCGGACGCTGGTTCCGGGGGCGCCGCGCATCGCTTCGACCGCTTCGTCGAGGGTCCCGCCGTAGAAGAGGCGGCCGTCGACATGGGTGATGAAGTCGCCAGCCTTGATTCCGGCGCGGTCGGCGGGGGTGTCGCGGGTCGGCGCGATCACCTTGACCGCACCGTCCTCGAGCGTGACGCTGAGGCCGAGGCCGCCGTAATTGCCTTCGGTCGTCGTCATCAGCGAGCGGAAGTTGCGCGCGTCGAGATAGGAGGAATGGGGATCGAGGCTGGCGAGCATGCCGTCGATCGCGCCCTTGATCAGCCGCTCGTCGTCGACCTGCTCGACATATTCGGCGCGCACCCGCTCGAACACGTTCATGAACTGGTCGAGCTCGCGGTAGGTGTTGACGTCGACCTGGGCCAGCGCCGCGGTCGCCGCGGGGACGAGGGCGATGGCGCTGACGAGGCCGAAGGAGCGGAGGAGGTTGGAGGCCATCGGGTCTTCCTGACAAGGCGGTTCGGACGCTTCTACAGCGGGATTAGCGTGGCGAAAAGCAACCTTGGATGAACGCGCGTTCAGAAAGGGCTTCAGCCGGCGAGCAGAGGGGCGATCGCGACGGGCCGGCCTCCGCGGCGAAGCTCGACGCTGATCCGCGGCTCGTCCGTCCCGGCCCGGCCGATCCGGTCGCCGCGCCGCAACCGCTGTCCCCGGCCGACGCCGATCGAGGCGAGATCGGTGATCACGCTGATCCAGCCGCGGCCGTGATCGATGATCACGACCTCGCCGTAGGAGCGGAAGCGGGCCGCATGGATGACGATCCCGTTCGCCGGCGCGACCACCTCGGCGCCGGGCTCGGTGGCGAAGAGCAGTCCGCGCGAATGGACGCCGCCGTCGGAGATCTCGCCGACCCCGGTCAGCAAGCGGCCTTCGACCGGCAAGGTATAGGGCGTCCGCGCCGGAGCCGCGGCGTTCGGCGATCCGGGGCGCGGGACCGGGCCGGGCAGAGCGGCGAGCCTCGCCTCGAGCTGCCGCTGATATTCGCGGGTGCCGATCCGGCGCGCGAGCTCGCGGGCCTGCTCCCCGAGGGCGAGGGCGCGGTCCGATTCGCTGAGCGCGGATACGGCGAGCGTCGCCGAGCGCCGGCGCTGCTCGGCCTCGAAGCGGGCGAGGGCGACGCGGCGGCTGCGCAGCTCCTCGCGGCTGGCGAGGAGGGTGCCCCGCGCCCGCGCCGCTTCCGCGCGCAGGCGGTTGAAGCGGTCCAGCTCGGTGCGGAGCGCGGCGGTCCGTGCACGGATAACCGGCAGCGTGGCGGCGAGCAGCGAGCGGACATGGGCCACGTCCTCGAACGAGCCGGGGCGGATCAGCGCCAGAGCGGGGGGGCGGCGCGCCATCGTCTGCAGCGCGGCCGCGAGCCGGGCGAGCGGCTGCTGGCGCTCGGCGAGGCGCGCGCGCTGCTGCGCGGCGGCCGCCTCGACGATGCGGAGGCGCGTCTCGGCGGCGGTGATGTCCGCCTCGCTCGCCTCGATCCGGGCGGCCAGCGCCTCGGCGTCGGCGCGCGCGCGGGCGGCCTCGCTCGTCGCGCGCCGCGCCTGCTCCTCCAGTGCGAGATAGCGTGCCGCGGCGCGCTGCGCTTCCTGCTGGGCCTCACGCAGCGCCCGCGCCTCGCCGCCGCCGCCGCTCTGGGCAGCGGCGATGCCGCCGGCGCAGGTGGCGGCCGCGAGAGCGAGGAGGAAGAGTCGACGCATCGCGCTCATCCTTCGCGATGATAAGGGTGGTTCGCAAGGATGGAGGTCGCGCGCCACAATTGCTCGGCGAGCATCGCACGCGCGAGGAGATGCGGCCAGGTCACCTGGCCGAAGGCGAGCAGCAGGTCCGCCCCGGCGCGTTCGGCGTCGCCGAAGCCGTCTGCGCCGCCGATCAGGAAGCGGGCCTCGCGCCGGCCCTGGTCTCGCCAGGCGCCGAGCTTCCCGGCGAAGGCGAGCGAGCCCATTTGCTCGCCTGTTTCGTCGAGGAGGATCGTGACCGCACTGTCCACCGCGGCCGGGATCCTGCCGCCGCTCTCGGGAAGCTCGGTGACCCTGGTGGGCCAGGCGATGCGCTTCAGGTAACGCTCGACCAGCTCCGCCTCGGGGCTGCGCCCGATCTTCCCGCGCGCGATTATGTGGAGAAGCATCACCTCACCATCATTGCGAGGGGCGAAGCGACGAGGCAATCCAGCGGCAAGGCGTAGCGCGTGGATTGCTTCGCTTCGCTCGCAATGACGGTCGTGCCCTTAGACCGCCGCCGTGGCCGGTGCGGCGGTCTTTTCCTCGAACGCCCACATGCGCTCGAGATTGTAGAAGGTGCGCACTTCAGGGCGGAAGATGTGGACGATGACGTCGTCGGCGTCGATCAGCACCCAGTCGGCGACCGGAAGCCCTTCGACGCGGACCGGACGGCCCATGTCCTGCTTGATGCGCTCGCTGAGCTTCTGGGCCATCGAGGCCACCTGGCGCGAGGAGCGCCCGCTGGCGATCACCATATGGTCGGCGATACTCGACTTGCCGCCGAGGGGGATGGAAACGACGTCGAGCGCCTTGTCGTCGTCGAGCGACCGGAGCACGAGCCCGTGGAGCTGCTCGGTCCGTTCATGGGCTCCGTCTTCAGGCGGAGCGGGCTGGTTTGCGGGCAATGTGCCTCCTTCGGTCGAGCGGGCGCCGCGTCACGCCGTCACGCAACCCCCTGGGGTGAAACGAATTCTCGGCGGTTAAGTGCCAAAAGGCGTCGGCAGCGCGAAGTGCGGTCGCTGAAGTCGGATCGAGCGGCAGGCGAAGCAGCACGAGCGACGGCAATCTCCATTCGGTCCACTGCCTCGGATTGGCGGCGGGTCGGACGAAGCGCCGCAGCCAGCCCATCGCGCGAGCCCGACGGGCGAGGCCATGATAGCCCGGCCGCGTCACCACCGCAATCGCAACCGTGGCGGCGATCCGCCGCCAGTCGCGCCAGCGGTGGAACTGGACGAGATTGTCCTCGCCCATGATCCAGACGAAGCGGCGTTGGGGGAAGAGGCGGACGAGGGCCTCGAGCGTGTCGGCCGTATAGGGGCTGCCGAGATCGCGCTCGATCGCCGTCACCCGGATCGGCGCGCGCCGCGCGGCGCGGCGCGCCGAGGCGAAGCGCGCCTCGAGCGAGGCCATGCCCTGCCGGGGCTTGAGCGGATTGCCCGGCGAGACCAGCCACCAGATTTCGTCCAGCCCCATCGCTTCCGCAGCGGCCAGGCTGATGCGCCGGTGGCCGCGATGCGCGGGGTTGAAGGAGCCGCCGAGGAGGCCGGTTCTGGTCATCGGCCGGGTCGATAGCATGCCGGGCCTACCCCGCGAATGCTCTCGACGCGGCCAGGGGCTTGCGGCACAAGCCCGCGGGGGAGGAGCCGGAATGAGCGGAGCGCTCGAAGGCGCGGGCGATGCGGTGACGGGCGGCGTCCTCGCCCGTGCGGTCGAGCCGCGCGCGGGCGAAGTCTCCGCCGACCAAGATGGCGCGCCGGGCAATTGCCTCAATTGCGGGGCGGCGCTCGCCGGGCCGTTCTGCCACGCCTGCGGCCAGCCGGCGCACATTCACCGCACCGTCGCCGCCTGGTGGCACGATCTCGCCCACGGCGTGCTCCACTTCGAAGGCAAGGTCTGGCGCACCTTGCCGATGCTCGCCTGGCATCCCGGCCGGCTGACGCGCCGCTACATAGACGGCCAGCGCGCGCGCTTCGTGTCGCCGATCGCCTTGTTCCTGTTCACCGTCTTCCTGATGTTCGCGATCTTCAGCATGCTCGGCACGAGCCTGGTCGACCTGGACGAGGCACCGGCACGCGAGCTCGCCGCCGAGGCGAGCCGCGCCGAGGCCGAGGTGGCGCGCCTCGAGGCCCGACGCCGCGCCGCGGGAGAAGCGGGCCGAACCGATCCGCAGCTGGAAGAAGCGCTTCGCCAGGCGCGTGCGGCGCGGCAGGCGCAGCAGGCCGTGTCCGGAAACGACGGCCGGATGTTCGACCAGGACCCGCACACCGGCTGGGCGCGGCTCGACGCGGGCCTGAAGAAAGCGAATGAGAACCGCTCCCTGCTCGCCTACAAGCTGCAGAACAACGCCTATAAATTCTCGTGGGCGCTGATCCCGATCTCGCTGCCCTTCGTCTGGCTGCTTTTCCTCCACCGGCGGCGCTACCGGCGCGAGTACAAGGCCTACGACCACCTCGTCTTCGTGACCTATTCGATCAGCTTCATGAGCATGGCGCTGATCGCCTTCGTGCTGGTGCGCTCGGCCGGCGTGAACAATGGCCTGCTGAACACCCTGTTCGTGCTCATCCCGCCGGTCCACATCTACCGGCAGCTGAAGGGCGCCTACGCGCTCTCACGCTTCGGCGCCGCCTGGCGCACCGCGGCGTTGCTGTTCTTCGCGCTGATCTCGGCGCTGCTCTTCCTGCTGCTTCTGCTCGCCCTCGGCGTGCTGACCTGAGGCGGCAGGAGGCCGTCAGGCGCCCTGCGCCGCCGGGCCGCCGATGCCGCCGCGCGGTCGGCGCGTCGACGGGATGGACGAGCCGGTGACCGGGATCAGCGGCGGGCGCGAGGCGTCGTCGCCGCGGCCGATATCCTCGCCGCGGATCGCCTTCTTGGCCTCTTCGCCGTTCAGCGTCTCATACTCGAGCAGGTTGGACGCCAGCCGGTGCAGCTCGTCGAGATGCTCGGTGAGGACGCGCCGGGCGGTCCCTTCGGCCTCCTCGATCAGGCGGCGGACCTCCTGGTCGATCAGGCGGGCGGTCTCCTCCGAGACGCTCTGGCTGCGCGCGACGCTGTGGCCGAGGAAGACCTCTTCCTGATTGTCGCGATAGCGCAGCCAGCCGAGCTTCTCCGACATCCCATATTCCATCACCATCGCGCGGGCCATGTCGGTCGCCTGCTGGATGTCGTTGGAGGCGCCGGTGTTCAGTTCCTCCTCGCCGTAGATGAGCTGCTCGGCGATGCGGCCGCCGAAGCAGAGCGCTAGCCGCGCCTTCATCTGCTTCATGGTCATCGAATAGCGGTCGCGCTCCGGCAGGTTCCAGGTCACGCCCAGCGCCCGGCCGCGCGGGATGATCGTGACCTTGTGCAAGGGGTCGCAGCCCGGCACGTGGAGCGAGACGAGGGCGTGGCCGGCCTCGTGATAGGCGGTCGCCTTCTTCTCGTCCTCGGTCATCACCATCGACTTGCGCTCGGCGCCCATCATGACCTTGTCTTTTGCCAGCTCGAACTCGGACATGGCGACGAGGCGCTTGCCCTTGCGCGCGGCGAGCAAAGCGGCCTCGTTGACGAGGTTGGCGAGATCGGCGCCGGAGAAGCCGGGCGTGCCGCGCGCGATGGTGCGCGGATCGACGTCGGGCGCCAGCGGCACCTTCTTCATGTGCACCGCGAGGATCTTCTCGCGCCCCTCGATGTCCGGCCGCGGCACCACCACCTGGCGGTCGAAGCGGCCCGGCCGCAGCAAAGCCGGATCGAGCACGTCGGGCCGGTTGGTCGCCGCGATGATGATGATGCCCTCATTGGCCTCGAAGCCGTCCATCTCGACAAGCAGCTGATTGAGGGTCTGCTCGCGCTCGTCGTTGCCGTTGCCGAGCCCCGCCCCGCGATGCCGCCCGACCGCGTCGATCTCGTCGATGAAGACGATGCAGGGGGCGTTTTTCTTGGCTTGTTCGAACATGTCGCGGACGCGCGACGCGCCGACGCCGACGAACATTTCCACGAAGTCCGAACCCGAGATGGTGAAGAAGGGGACGTTGGCCTCGCCGGCGATGGCGCGGGCGAGCAGGGTCTTGCCGGTGCCCGGCGAGCCGACCAGCAAAGCGCCCTTCGGGATCTTGCCGCCGAGCCGCGCGAATTTCGAAGGGTCCTTCAGGAACTCGACGATCTCCTGCAATTCCTCGCGAGCCTCGTCGATCCCGGCGACGTCGTCGAAGGTGACGCGCCCGTGCTTCTCGGTCAGCAATTTCGCCTTGGACTTGCCGAAGCCCATCGCGCCCGAGCCCGCATTCTTCTGCATCTGGCGCATCACGAAGAAGGCGATGCCGAGGATCAAAAGGAAGGGCAAAGACTGGTAGAGCAGGAGCAGCCACACCGAGGTCTGCTGCTCGGGCTGCCCGTCGAAGCGCACGCCGCGCGCGATCAGCCGCCGCTCGAGCTCGGCATTCTGGCCGACGCCGTTGGTCTGGAAGCGCTCGCCGTTGGTGAGCTGGCCCTGGATCACCTCCTTGCCGATCTGGACCTGCTTGACCGTGCCCTCGTCGACCTTCCTGAGCAGGTCCGAATAGCTCATCCCCTGCGCCGGGGTGCGCGACCCCTCGACCATCTGCACGAACAGGACGAGCCCGAGCAGGATGCCGACCCAGATCAGCAGCGACTTGACCCAGGGGGAGCCTGGCGACCCGTTCGGGTCCTTGTCCGGGGTCGGAGTCTTGTTGTCGGCCATCGTCTAATCCCACAAAAGTGGTACTTTTGCGGGGGCCCTGATGGGGGCGCGGCCCGTGCGAGTGCCACTGTGTCTGCGTCCGGCATCCTAAATAGGATTTCGCGTCCTGTCTGCAACGTAGGCTTTGCGGCTGAACGGGGGGTTAGCGGGGGCAGCCCGGCAACGGCTGCGGCGGCGGGGGCAGGCCCGGCGGCGGACGGCAGATGCGGGTGAGGTGGATCGCGACCATGCGGTTCTGCTGCTCGGCGACCCCGTCCGGCGTCTCGACCATCGGGTCCTCCTCCCCGTAGGCGATGACGAGGATGCGGTCGGCGGGAAAGCCGCGGCGCACCAGCGCCGCCTTGACCGCCGCGCCGCGCCGCCGCGCCAGAGCGAGATTGGCGGCAGCCGGCCCAAGGCTGTCGGTCCGCGCCTCGATCAGCAAAGCGCCCGCCTCCGCCAGCCGCGCCTGCTCGACCGCATTGTCGAGCAGCTGCTCGTAATGGCGGGCAATTCGGGCGGACCCGCTGTCGAAGAAGACGAAGAAGGGGCTGAGCGCCGCGGCAGGGGCGGCGAGGAACATGAATGCGAGGAGGAGGAGAGGAGGGCCCGGCCTGCGCATGGCGGGAGTTTAGCCCGGGCGGAGCGCGCTTCGTACGCTTTTTCGGTGGCGGGTGAACCGTGGCTCACGTGCCTGTGGCGCCGCCGCCGCCGTTAATGGTAGATTGGCCCGGCGTCCGGATGCGAGGGGGGTGAAGCATGCGTACCGTCGGGCTCTTGTGGCTCATGCCTGTGCTGGCGGCGCTCGCCGTCCTCGGCGGCGGCTGCAGCCGCCCGCGCCAGCCCCAGATCGCGTCGCCCTATATCGACCCGGGACCCGAGATCGGCCTGGACTCGAACGCGAGCGCCGGGACCGACGGCAACATGTCCGCCGAAATCGGGGATGACGACGGCGCAAACAACACCTCCGCCGAGTGGAACGAGTCGCTGATGGGGGAGGAAATCCTGCCCGTCGGCAGCGCCGGCCCCGGCGACCGCCAGGCTTCGGCAGGCGCAGCGCCGCGCGCCGGCACGGCGGGCGAGACTTGGTGCGACCTCCTCGACGCCTATTCCTCCGCCCGCCACTGCGAGGCGCTGCGGCGGCAGCGCGGCGGCCTGCAGCGGCGGCGCCTCCTGCTCGACGCGCCGCAGGAAATGTGGCGGGACGAATGGGCGGACGTCCAGGCGCTGCTTCGCCGGCCCGGGGCGGCCGTCGCCGCGCCGCGCAGTGGTACCGTCCGCGCCGAGGGGGAGGCGATGGCCGCGACGGTGATGGTCGCGCGGCTGAGCGGCGACGGCTTCGCGGTCGAGCCGGCGGGCTGGGTCGAGATGCGAGCGGGGCCGGACCGGGTCGGCCGCTGGGAGTGGCGGGTGATGCCCACC
>Ga0196965_1000187_pt1 | contig 44510 bp, 38 predicted proteins | sample S1_20metaG_FD_148668 | JGI IMG/M metagenome (GOLD analysis project Ga0196965, IMG submission 148668) | Soil microbial communities from Anza Borrego desert, Southern California, United States - S1_20 | ecosystem: Environmental > Terrestrial > Soil > Desert | place: USA: California | collected...
AAAACAAATAAATAAATCCTCAAATTATCAAAAAGTTGGCTTCCTAATCATCTAATACTATTCACAGTTTTGATCATTATTCTAATATACATACTTTTGCAGCCGAAATAAGAGATTATTATTCTCCTCATTATCATTAAAAAAGCCAGTTCAACCTTAATGAAAAATTTTGCTTTAATAGGTGCAGCAGGTTTCATAGCCCCAAGGCATTTGAAAGCTATAAAAGAAACCGGAAATAACCTTTTAGCTGCACTTGATAAGTTTGACAGTGTAGGGATAATGGATAGCTATTTCCCTGATGCTGATTTTTTCGTCGAATTTGAAAGATTCGACAGACATATAGAAAAATTAAAAAGAGAAGGACAAAAACTTGATTATGTAAGTATTTGCACGCCAAACTATCTTCACGATGCACATATTAGGTTTGGGTTAAGACATAAAGCAGACGTGATTTGTGAAAAGCCATTAGTTCTTAATCCTTGGAACATAGATGCTTTACAGGAAATTGAAAAAGAGACCGGAGGACAAGTAAATAATATTTTTCAGTTGAGATTACATCCAACCATTATTGCTCTTAGAGAAAAGGTTAAAAATGGTCCAAAAGATAAAATCTATGATATTGATCTTGCATATCTTACTTCAAGGGGACATTGGTATTATACCAGTTGGAAAGGTGATGTTTCTAAATCTGGTGGAATTGCTTCTAATATAGGAGTACATTTCTTTGACATGTTGATTTGGATCTTTGGAGAAGTTAAAGAAAGCATAGTACATCTTCAGGAACATGATAGAGCGGCGGGCTTTTTCCAATTGGAACGAGCAAGAGTAAGATGGTTTTTAAGTATAAATTATGATACACTTCCTAAGGAAGTAAAGGCATCAGGAAAAAGAACATACAGGTCAATTACTATAGAGGGAGAAGAACTTGAGTTTAGCGAAGGATTTACCGATCTGCATACGAAAAGTTACGAAGAGATTTTAAAAGGAAATGGTTTCGGACTTGAGGAAGCAAAAACTTCAATTAACATTGTTCATAATATTAGGCATGCCACACCTGTTGGATTAAGAGGAGAATTTCATCCTTTTGCGCTGAAAGAAAAGGATTCCCATCCATTTGCTTCTAGAAGTGAATATGTTAAGAAGTAATTGAGATTTTTAAATAGATAAATAATTATAAAAGTAATACTGTAATTAATGGATATACAAGGAAAAAGGTTTTTACTAATAGGCGGAGCTGGTTTCATTGGTTCACATATTGTAGACCAGTTATTAAAAGAGGATGTTAAGGAAGTAATTATATATGACAACTTTACTCGCGGACGGCAGGACAATATTCAGGAAGCTTTAAAAGATCCTAGATGTAAAGTATACGAAATTGGTGGCGACATCCTTCATACAGATATTCTTACAAAGGCAATGGAGAATATTGATGGAGTATTCCATCTTGCAGCAATGTGGCTCCTACATTGTTACGAATTTCCAAGAACAGCTTTTGACGTGAATATAAGGGGAACCTTCAATGTAATTGAAGCAGCTGTTGCACAAAAAATAAAAAGGGTTGTTTACTCCTCCAGTGCCTCTGTCTATGGAAATGCAGTTGAATTGCCAATGACTGAAGATCATATTTACAATAATGATACTTTTTATGGCGCCTCAAAAATTGCTGGTGAGCACATGTTCAAGTCTTTGGGAGTAAGGTATAAACTTCCTTGGGTGGGATTAAGATATATGAATGTTTATGGACCAAGGCAAGATTATAAAGGAGCTTATATCGCGGTAATGCATAAGATTCTTGACAGGCTTGAAAATGGACTTAGACCAATGGTCTACGGAGATGGTTCACAACAATATGATTTTGTTTCTGTTGAAGATGTAGCAAGAGCTAATGTCTGTGCTATGAAAGCAAATGCAATCGGTGAAAGCTATAACGTAGGAAGAGGAATAGGTACATCAATCAAAGAATTAACCGAGCTATTGATCAGATTATCTGGAAAAAACAGTGAGATTCAATATGAACCGGCAGGGCTAACGTTTGTTACAAACAGAATTGGAAGCATAGTTAAAGCAGAGAAAGAAATTAACTTTAAATGGGAAATTGGATTAGAAGAGGGAATGCAAAGGTTGATTGACTGGAGAAGAAAATACATTAAAGAATTAGAATCAAGAAGAGCAGAATCAAAGTAGTATGAATACTGAAACTATAAAAAGAAATATACCTATTTCTTTGCCCTCAATGGGGGAAGAAGAATGGCAGGCACTAAGAGATCCCATTTTTAGTGGATGGATTACTCAAGGGCCAAGAGTAAAGGAATTTGAAAAACTTTTTGCGGAAAGACATGAGGTGAAACATGCTTTGGCCGTGTCCAATTGTACCACTGCCCTACACCTTGCCCTGGTTGCATTAGATATTAAACCGGGTGATGAGGTAATTGTGCCGGCGTTTACGTGGGTAGCAACCGCAAATGTAGTAATATATTGCAATGCTACCCCGGTTTTTGTCGATGTAGATCCTGTAACTTTTAATTTGGATCTTGATGATCTGAAAAAAAGACTTACGTCCAAAACCAAAGCTATCATTGCTGTTCATCTTTTTGGTTTATGTGCAGATATTGATGCTGTAAATGAAATTGCTCCTGGAGTTCCCATTGTTGAAGATGGAGCATGTGCAGCAGGTGCCGCACTTCGAGGAAAACCGGCAGGAAGCTTAGGAGACATTGGTTGTTTTTCTTTTCATCCTCGAAAATCAGTAACTACTGGTGAAGGAGGGATGCTTACTACTAATAACGATGCCTTAGCTACCAAGCTAGATATGCTTAGAAACCATGGTGCATCAATTTCTGAGGAGCAAAGACATCATGGTCCTAAGCCTTACATTTTGCCAGATTTCAATATTGTTGGATACAATTATCGCATGACAGATTTACAGGGCGCTGTAGGGGTGGTTCAATTAAAAAAATTGGATACATTTATTGATGAAAGGCAAAAGTGGGCTGAGTATTACATCAACAATTTAACCTCAATATCCTGGTTAAGAGTTCCACAAGTAGCCGAAGGATTTAAACATGGATGGCAATCGTTTGTATTATTTATTGATGAGTCCAAGTCACCAATTAAAAGAAATGATCTGATGGAATATTTACAGCAAAGAGGGGTAAGTACCCGCCCCGGAACTCACGCAGTACATATGCTGGGATTTTATGCGCAAACTTTTAATATCAAACCTTCTGATTATCCGGGAGCTTTTGCTGCCAATGAATACTCAATGTCCATTCCCCTTCATAATAGAATGACGCAGGAGGATTATGAATATATAGTTGAAGTTTTTAAGAATTTGAAGTAATGGATATTAAAAACCTATTTACGGAAGAAGTAACGGTAAAAGGTAATCTAATTTATCTACAAAGTGAATCTTCCTTTGAGAATCAACAGCAAACCAATGATGTTTTCTCAGAGAAATGGAAAAAGGTAGATGAGAAGGATTCTCTGGATAAGCTTTATGAATTCCAGTATGATTGGTACTTTAAATTATATGGGTTTGAAGGAAAAGAGGGACTGAGAGAGTTTTTAACTAATAAAAAAGTGATTTTTGACGCAGGATGTGGTTTAGGATATAAAGCTGCTTTGTTTGCAGAGCTTGCTCCTTCTTCAACTGTAATTGGTATGGATTTTTCCGATTCTGCCATTATTGCTGCAGAAAAATACGCTCACTTACCCAATTTATATTTTATACAGGGAGATATAGCTGCCAGCAAGTTAAAGTCTGGGTCAATTGACTATGTTTCTTGTGACCAGGTAATTATGCATACAGAAAACCCTGAAAAAACTTTTCAGCATTTGAGCTCGCTCTTAAAGAGGGATGGGGAATTTGCTTGTTATGTTTATTCGAAGAAAGCTTTACCCAGAGAACTTGTAGATGATTACTTCCGCAAAGCTGCAGGAAATTTCTCTCATAAAGAGTTATGGGAATTTTCACAGCAACTGACAACGTTAGGGAAAAATTTAAGTGAGTTAAATGTCCAATTTACTTCACCTGATATTCCGCTGTTGGGGATAAAGGGTGGGGAGTATGACGTTCAGCGGTTTATTTATTGGAATTTTCTGAAATGTTTTTGGAAAGAAGATTGGGGAATGGAACTGTGCAATTCGACGAATTTCGACTGGTATGCTCCGAGTAATGCAAAACGCTATTCAGAGGAAGAGTATAAAAACATGATAATTGCCAATAATCTTGAAATTATTTATTTTCATAAAGAAGAGGCCTGTTATTCCGGGAGATTTAAAAAATAAGGGTTAATTACAGATAATGAGAAATTAAGAATTTTCGATTTCTATGCTTTTTGTTTCATAAGTTAAGTGAAGCCACCCAAGAATTTTAAAAGCGGTAAAAATTTTCCGTAATTCAACTCTTTGTTAACCAAAGTGAAATGAATAAAGTTTTCCCATTTCTTTTCTTTCTATTTGTTTTTAGCAAAGGTTACTCTCAAGTAATTGAAAAGAAGGCCGAGCTATTTTTAAGTGCTGACTCTTCTTTTAACATAAGGATGGACGGAAATCTTGATGGCCAAAATACTTTTACCTGGAAAGATTTTGAAGGCAGTCGTTACAGTATAGGATTCCAACCCATGAAATCCGTTACTATATCTAATATAGGGAACACTTTCCTTAAAAACCCCAGGATCATTATCAATGAAAGAGGAAATTGGTACAATTTAAGTGAGTTAAATCAAGAAATTTTCGGGGGTACGACCGCTTTTAAAGAAAAATTCTTGCGCTTATGGGACTTCACCCTCCAAAATTCAATCCACAGGTATTATCCTGAATTTGGTTATTCTATTGGCCCTCCTGTAAAACTATTTGGAAGTTATGGTTATGGGCAATGTTTCAATCTAGCTTCAATGATTACTATGCTTCCATCAAATTCTGTGGATATAAGATATGATTTATTTTATACCCTACACTCTATATCTGAGTTCGGAGATGGAGAGAACAAAGCAGTATTTGATGGGGATATACGAACATTCTACCTTAACTATGATAACAATACCCTTGCCTCATTGGAAGATGTAGGGTTAGATAGATATTTAGTAAAAAGGACGCATCACTATGGAAAGCAATTTAAGTTTGATTATGGAGTGAATAATTATATTTCCCAAGTGTATGGGCTGAATGGAATTTATTCTGGGAAAGTGGAAAAGATTGACTATAACATTGAATATATGCTAAGGCCCGGGGAATCATTAACGTATAGTTGGGATACAGCAAAATATCAATTCAGTAACTGGTCTCAGGACGCCGAGCCGTCAGAAGTAGCAAATTGTTCTTTTCTTCTAAATGTTGACTCAGCAAGTTTCAGTTCTTTAGATTCTATATTCTATTTCGCTGAAAATGTTGAAGTAAATAATGATACTACCGAAAAATATTTTTCCTTGAACTCTGATTCTTCAGAATTTGGTATTGAACTTAACTATTCTTTTCCCATACTTAATTTCGAAGCGGACCTAAATCTTTTTTCTGATAAAGAAACTACTTTACTCTTATATTTTTCCTGCGATTCCATCACCTGGAAGGAAGAACAGATCTTGCTGGACTCAGGAAATAGTTGCATAAATTATACGTTGGGGGATAAAATGAAAGAGGTCTTACCCTGTGGTCCAATAGAAAAAATATTTGTAAGAATAAAAAATGGAAGTAACAGTCCTCTTTTAAAGTTTTATAGTGTAAATATCAATTCAACTTGTCAAGTCAATAGATTTTTTCTTCCATCTCTTCAGCTTGGAAACAATAAAGTGCAATATTTTCAAGACAATAAGAATAAAAGTAATGTAATTCTTTCAATTGAATGGGTTGAAAATTACGAAAATGCTCCGCCTACAAAAGTAATAATCCCAATTTATCCAAACGACCAAGCAGAGGTCAATCAATTAAAATTTACTTTTACTTGGGAAAATGCTACTGACACGGATGGAGATCAAATAATTAATTACGAGTTTCAATTAAGTGACAGGCAAGATATGAAATATCCCTTGTCTCCAACTTTTAACGTTTATACCTACGCAAATCCTGCATTTCAATTTACCGGAGAGATAAAATCAACGTTAAATGCTAGGAATAACACTGGCAATATTTTACTTGGAGACGTATCAGCATTGAAGAAATTATATCCCTTAAAACACCATCAAAATTCACGAGTTCTTTCCGAGGATATAAATCAATTTCAAGTTCCTCTCGATGGATTATTGAATTCTGGTCAAAAATATTACTGGCGGGTTAGAGCGCAAGACGATAAAGGCAATTGGGGCGATTGGAGCCAGACTTGGTCATTTACACCAATAGGTATTATGCCTCCAAAAAATTTTAGGATAAAGGAAAGTTTTGATAGCTTAAACAATATAAAGGATATTACTTTATTTTGGAATCCTTATTCTTCTGAAATCAAACCTCATCATTACGAAATTCATGGATCAAATGAATGGTTAGGCTTTTCCCCAGGCAATTCAACCCTTATCTCAACCACTTCTGATACTATTTTTGATATTCTTAATTCCGACTCAGTATACTTTTGTTATAGGGTAATAGCTGTTGACAGTGTTGGAAATAAAAGCGGACCTAGTCCCTATGTTACATTAGAAGCACCTTATGCTTTAAATCGTCCCGATACTATTTACTTAAATCAGCCTTATAGATTTGAATTAAATCTTCCTAAGATTTGGTACCCTAATCTCAATATTAGTGATAACCAATCCATGGCTATTAATGAAGAATACACTTTTGAGGTTAATTCACCCTCTTGGTTAGCGTTTGATCCTGATACACAGATCTTTTCGGGTATCCCTGATTCCTCCATTTTTTCCGATACTTCTTCTTCTAATGCCGCTCTAGTAGAAATTACTATACACGCAAATTTGATTCGAAAGAGTTTTAATCAATTCTTATTAATGCCTTTTGAAACAATCGATGATTATGTTAATGATAGCCTGGAAATTGTTAATGGAAGTTTAAATGAAATACAAACACAAGCTTTTTATACATTTCCAAATCCGGTTTCGAATGAGCTGGTTATTGCTTTTAATTCAGCAGATTTTAAAAAGGAGGAAATTGTGATTGAAGTATTGGATCTTTTTGGAAGAAATATGCTAAAAAAGATAATTACCAAATCACAATCCAATGCCCCTCATTTTTCATATAAAGTTCGTCTTCATAGACTTAAAACAGGAGTGTATATTTTAAAAGTTTTAGCCGATAAAAAACACTACTATAAAAAGATTGAAGTTATGACAACTTCTGCTCAATAAACTTTATAGTAAATCAGATATATTTGCATTTTAATTTAGAAAAAGGAAAAGATGTGTGGAATAGCCGGAGTTTTTAATATAAATCAAGAACCAGTAACTCACCAACTCATAAAAAAAATTACTTCTGTTCTATCACACAGAGGTCCAGATGGTGAAGGATATTTTGAAGAAAAAAATATAGCATTAGGACATAGGAGACTAGCAATTCTTGATACTTCTTCCAAAGGCTCACAACCTATGCAATCCAAAAGTGGAGAATGGATCATTGTATTCAACGGATGTATATATAACTTTCTTGACCTTAAATTAGAGCTAAAGAAATTAGGGCATGATTTTATCTCTACTACTGATACGGAGATAATTTCGGAAGGACTAGCAGCATATGGTATCAACTTTTTTGAAAGGTTAGACGGAATGTTTGCAATTGCAGCATGGAATAAAAGGACCAACGAGTTATTTTTAAGCAGAGATAGATATGGAGTAAAACCTTTATACTATTGGTTTAATGGAAAAACATTGGTTTTTGCTTCTGAGATAAAAGCAATTTTACAACATCCTGATTATAAGATTAAGGTAAATTTAACAGCCTTAAATGAATATTTTACCTTTCAAAATGTTTTTGGATACTATACTCTATTTGATGGTGTGAATATGCTTCCTCCGGCAAATACTGTGAAGATTGACAAAAACACTACTTTTATAAACCATAAAAGTTGGTGGGATTACGATTTCAGTTCTCCGGATGAAAAGATGTCGTTTGATGAAGCTACTTTGGAAACAGAGCGTTTGATGAAGAATGCAATCGCTAAGCAAATGGTTTCCGATGTGCCAGTGGGAACATATCTTTCCGGAGGCATGGACTCTGGTTCAATTACTTCAATTGCCTCCCGGCATGTTAAACGGTTAACCACATTTACGGCAGGGTTTGAATTGTCCGAAGTAACAGGTGCTGAAGCAACTTTTGATGAGAGAATTGACGCCGAAATGATTGCTAACTTCTTCAAAACAGAACATTATGAACAAGTTATAAACGCTGGAGATTTACAATGGTCTCTTCCAAGAGTAGTTTGGCATCTTGAAGATTTGCGAGTAGGAATGAGCTATCCTAACTATTATATAAGTAGGCTCGCTTCTAAATTTGTAAAGGTATGCCTTCAAGGGACCGGTGGAGACGAACTGTATGGCGGTTATCCATGGCGGTACTACCGGGTTTTTCAATCTTTAAACCAGAAAGAATTCTTCAATAACTATTATGGATTTTGGCAGCGATTGGTACCTGATGAAGGTAAAAATAGACTGTTTAATGAAGGAATTTTGCGTCAAATGGATCTTTCATCTCCAAGAAAAGTATTTGAAAAGGTTTTCACATTTAATTCTAAGTTAAAATATGATACTCCTGAGCAACATATACAAAACAGCCTTTATTTTGAAATAAAAACTTTTCTTCCTGGTCTTCTTATTGTTGGAGATAAATTATCGATGGCAAATGGGCTAGAAGAAAGATTTCCATTTCTTGATAATGAGCTTGTAAATTTTGCTCAAAGAATTCCTGTACGACATAAATTAGGAAATCTTGAAAACAGGAAAAGAATAGATGAGAATATTGCAGGAAATAAAAAGCTGGCTTACCAACAGTATGATGATGGAAAAAATGTACTTAGAAAAGCAATGTCAGATTTTCTGCCAGAAAAAATTATTAACAGGAAAAAGCAGGGGTTCTCTGCTCCAGATGAATCCTGGTATAGGGGAGAAAATGCCAATTATGTAAAAGACCTTTTGTTAAATAAATCTGCTGCATACCAAGAGTTTATTAATCGTGATTATGTATCAAACATTGTATATGAACACATTGAGAAAAGGATCAATCATAGGCTTTTAATCTGGTCTCTTATGAATTTTGAATGGTGGTGCAGACTTTTTCTTCACAATCAGAAAATAGATTCTTAAAAATGGATAGAGATAAAGCAATAGAAGAATCGGGAGGCACAGACCTTAAATTATTCTATAATAAGATTCAAGAACTTCATCAATCTTTATCTGAGTCTTTTAAAAACTCCTTTAACAGATCACTTCCTTTTCCTGATGAATTACTTGACAGATGGAAAAGGGCTCAAAATAATGGTTTTGGGAAAGGTGCTTCTATATACGACAGCAGTTATATATTTGGAGATGTTAAAGTAGGGGAAAATACATGGATAGGACCCTTTACGATATTAGACGGGTCTGGAGGGTTAGAAATAGGTAGTTTTTGTAGTATTTCGGCAGGGGTACAAATTTATACACATGATACTGTGAAATGGGCCTTGTCCTCCGGAAAATATCAACCGAAAAAAGATTCAGTCAAAATTGGCGACAGCTGCTATATAGGTCCTAACGTTTTAATTGGTAAAGGTGTAGAAATAGGAAGTTATTCTGTAATTGGAACTCAATCATTTGTAAATAAAAATATTCCTCCTAATTCGATTGCTTTTGGTGTTCCTGCGAAAATAGTTGGAGAAGTAGTATTTGAAAAAGGTGATATTTTGTTAAAATACTTCTCCAAACCTTGAAACTAAATATTCACATTCCCTCCCCAGATTATTTTTATATTTTTGCAATCTTTAAAGTTCTTTTTGTAACATTAAATCAATAATTTAGGCTTTACCTTATAATGATATTCTATTTTATTTTAATCCTGCTTATCTTTCTTCCTGCCTTTTTTTATTTGTCATTTGTCAAGAAAGAAACCGCTGGCTCTGATCACTATATACACTTCTCAATCATTGGTTTAATAAAGAATAACAACAATAGATTTATTAAGTACTGTTCATATTATCTCTTTCAGGAGAAAATGACTTATCCTCAGTTCCTTCATTGGATATTATCTTTTCTTTCTAATAAGCGTCTTTCGGTTATTTCCAAGTACATTCCAACAGTCTTCAGCTTTTTAAGCAATATTGCTTTTCTGTGTTTTCTATATTTCTTAATACCACACTTAAGCATCGGCGAAAGTGAATCATACTACCTTTTATTATCAACCGCACTTTTTGTGCTAACTCCTTATACTTATAATATTGCCAATGCTAAAAATGCCGGAATAAGCGCTAGAGGAATGGGCCTGCTTTTAGGACAAGTCTATACTTATTCCCTTGTTCTTTATTATTTATCCCAATCTTACGTATTTTTAGTTCCAGCAGCTGTTTCCGTTTCGCTGGCAATTTTTTCAAGTCAATTTGCATCTCAATATATAATTTTTATCACACCCCTTCTAGCCTTAGGCTTTGGAAGCATAACCTATATAATTCCCTTATTATTAGGAGTTTTATTATCCTTTGTTACCAATTTTACTATTACTTCACAATTTTTTTGGGGAAATTGGGGTCATAAAAAATTCTATTCGAAGTTTCTTGCAAAAACCTTCATTTTAAAATATAGATATAGTGTTTGGAAAGATCTTTTCTGGGACTTTTGGGTTTATCTTTTTAAAAAGACAAAGCCGAAAGGAGGAGGTACACTGTTTATGTATATATATACAAATCCCTTGGTGATTTTAATATTTAGTATCCCTCTTTATTTTCCTGTACTCACTCTATCGTCCATCTCTATTATTAACATGAAAATTGAGCAGAAATCGGTAGAATTTTCTTTAACAGTTCCTCTTATTTCGGCTTTTTTGTTATTTATCATCTTTAGTTTTAGAAAAACCAGGTTTTTAGGAGAACCAGAAAGATATCTTGAGTTTGTTCTGGGGATTTTAAGTGTAACAGCTGCTGTTTTCTTGATAAATGAAGCTTTTATTTCTATCTTAATTTTAATATACCAGTTTATTTTTATTGCATTTCAAATATCCCTAGCAAGACTAAGGAATAGAAAGAAAGGAAATATCGAAACGAATCTTCTTGAAGAAATTGATGTAAAAATAAGAGCTTCCTCTTTAAACGATGATGTGCGTATCCTCAGTAATAATACCGAAACTTTAAGAAGCTTAATAAGACCAGAAAGGAAAATTTTTCAAGGTGGATTATACTCAGAATGGTATGGTAAGTTCCATTATTTAGATATTTACTATACTTTTAATCATTTAAAAGAAGATAAAATTGTGCCTATAATAAAGGAATTTAAAATTAACTTTTTTGTATTGGACAAAGGATACCTTGATGAAGGATCATTTAATAATCTTTTCTTTAATAAAATCGACATTAGTAAACTGAAGGAAAATGAATCATATATCCTATATAAAATAACGTATTGATTGAAAGAAACAAATGAGTAGTCTCGGAAAAAGTTTCTTAATATATGGCATAGCGTCGGGCATTAGCAAATCCTTGACTATCCTCTTGGTTCCGATCTATACCAACCTCTTTTCTTCTAATGAATTTGCTGTGATAGATTTGATCACAAGTTTATTTTTCCTGATTTCTGTAATTTCCCTTCTTCAGTTAGAATCTGCTCTTTCTCGCTATTATTATGAAGTAGATGCAAAAACATTGAAAATATATGTAACAAGTACATTAGTTTTTGTAACACTAGTTTCCATAATCCTTGCAACAATTTGTATTGCTCTATCTGGGATCATTTCAAATTTATTATTTGATACTTCCATTTATTCAAAACCTATTCAAATTGCAGCTCTTTCGATTCCCTTTTTTAATCTGTTTTCTGTATTTACTGTTGTATTGCGATTTGAGAAAAAATTGGTCCTCTACCTGATCTTTGTAGTTTCCCAGGTATTTTTTACTGTTTTCTTTACTATATTGTTTGTCAAGTTCTTCAACCAAGGCATTGAAGGCGTTTTTTATGGTCAATTAATAGGTTATATAATTCCTATAATTTTAATATTTACCCAGTTTAAAGAATTTATTTCATTTAAATTAAGCAAAAGTACCATTAAAAAGTTTCTTAACTATTCTCTTCCACTAGTTCCTTCAGTAATCGGAAATTGGGTAAATACATATTTAAGTAGATTTATAATGCTTGCTTATATTCCTTTATCTCAAATAGGAATTTATTCTGCTTCTGTAAAAATCAGTTCCGCTTTAAATATTTTACAGTTTGCCTTTTCAATGGCATGGATTCCTTTTCTTTTTGAAACTATAAAACAAGAAAACTTTCAGCCAATTCTTAGAAGAATATTTATTGTAAGTATGTTAGGAATATTTGCAATCACTATCTTATTTTCAGTATGGTCTGATACAATTATGAATTTGTTTACTACCGCTGAATATTTAAAGGGCTCTTCATATGTTGGAATTATTTGTTTCTCCCTTGCCTTGAATTTTCTATTTCAAATTGTTTGTATAGGTCCTTCCGTTTCGACAAAAACTATTTATAATTCGATCACCTTTTTTATTTCAGTGATAACTAATATTGGTCTTCTCTACCTTCTGATTCCGAACTTTGGAATTATCGGTGTCTTAATAGCTTATTTTACCAGCTCCTTAGTTATGCTTTTGTCAGGATGGTATTTTTCGGAAAAATTATTCCCGGTTGAATTTTCCTTGTCAACATTTGTTATATGTTTATTAATTACTTTTGCGATTGTAATTTTAACATCCTATTACACTGTTTCATTAATAGGGAAAATAATTATAACACTCACTATAATTCTAGTTGCTGGAAAATTCATTTTGAAATCGCAACTAGCAAAAGAAATTATTTTAAAATTTAAAAGTGGTAAAGCTTAATTCATATTAGTTAGAGGATAAACTGTCTATTTTGGTCGCAATTCTTTTACAAAAGTCCTTTGTTTATCTTTATTCATCTTATCCTATTTCGGGAAAGTTCATTAGTATATGAAAATAATACTACTTTGTAATTCAGTTATAAGCTCTTTCGAGAAAGAAGTTATCACTAAAGTAAAAGAACATAAATCTGTTGAAAATATTTATGGAATAATATATGAGAGAAAACATAAGGGAATAATAGAAAAAGTTATTACAAATTTCAAGAAAGGAAGGGGTGGATATATCTTAATTATGGCATTAAAGAGGGTTTTTTCGAAAGTAGATGAAGAAGCGTCTGAAAAAATTCTTATCGAATCAAACATAGAATATCAAGTAACAAAACGACTATACTCTTCCTCATTAATTGAATTAATCTCTAATCTATATCCAGATTTAATTATTCTAATTGGGGGATTTGGAATAATTAAAAAAGAAATCCTTCTTCTTCCTAAAATAGGCGTTGTATCGTTCCATCATGGCGATATGAGTAAATATAGAGGCATGCCACCTGGTTTTTGGGAACTCTATAATAACGAAAATGAGGTTGGTATTACCGTTCAAATATTGAATGAGGAACTAGATTCAGGAATTCCTATAGTTTTCAAAAAGGTTGACATTTTACCAGAAGATACATATAATCAATTATTGAATAGAATGTATTCAGAAAGCCCTGACATGATTACAGAAGCTTTAAGTATATTGGAAAGAAAAAATAAAGAAGACTTTACTCCTATAAATGGATTAGGGAGAATCTATACTTTACCTAATTTAACGCAATGGATTTTGTTTCAAATAAAAATAACAAAAAGAAAACTATTTAATGTTAAAGCTTCAACTAAATAGAAAGATCACAAAAAAAATAATATTTCTTCTTTTTAGGATTACTGTTATCCCATTACTAGTAAGAGAGTTTATACAAAGAAACAAAGTTACCATAATATTATTTCATGATTTATCAAAAGATAGGGCTGAAAGATACTTTAAATGGCTAAAGAAAAAATATAATATCATTCCCCTTTCATCATATCTTGATTATTTAAAAGATGCCACACAAAAGCTCCCTAGAAAATCTCTAATAATAACATTTGATGACGGGCATAAGAGTAATTATGAATTATTACCCATCATTAAAAAATTAAACATTCCTATAACCATTTTTCTTTGTAGTGGGATTATCAATACAAAAAAGCATTTTTGGTTTCTACATCCTCTAAAAGGAAAAACTTCTCAATATTTTAAAAATCTTCAAGATCGTGAAAGACTAAAAGAATTGTCAAAATTGGGATACTGGGATGAAAAGGAGTTTGAACAAAGACAGGCATTAAATTATGAGGAAATCAAAGAGATGATACCTCATGTTGATTTTCAGGCACATACTGTAACTCACCCAATTTTACCTCAGTGTGATTTAGAAAAATCTAAATATGAAATAATTCATTCAAAAAGACACTTAGAGGCGGAATTTAACCTAAAGATAACCAGTATAGCCTTTCCAAATGGGGATTTTTCAAATAGAGAGATCGAAATCGCAAAAGATCACTACCAAAGTTGTTTAACTCTTGAAGTGGGATATAATTCTGATAGATCAGACCCTTATAAATTAAAAAGACTTAGTTTGCCAGATGATGCCTCACTAAATGAAGTAATTATAAAAACTTCAGGAATTTTTCATTTGGTTAAAGCTTTTTTAAATCGATTTAAGAATTTGAGTTAAACCGTAGTTTTAAAATTAAATTAGATTATAGAAAACAATGTGTGGGATTGTAGGAGTTTTCCATTTTGATAAAGAGAGATTAGTATCTCACGAAACATTAAATAAAATGATGAATAGTGTTTCCCATCGAGGACCTGATGGAGAAGGGTTATTTATTAATAAAAATGTTGGCTTAGGACATCGGCGATTATCAATTATCGACATTAGTGGAGGTGGCCAACCAATGTTTAATCTAAATAATACAATTTCTTTAGTTTTTAATGGGGAGGTATATAATTATATAGAGCTTAAAAAAGAACTTCAAGATTCAGGACAAGAATTTATATCAAACTCTGACACAGAGGTTATAATTAAAGCATATGAAGTATGGGGAATTAATTTTTTTCACAAGTTAAATGGAATGTGGTCATTAGCTCTATGGGATGAGAAAAAACGCCTTTTAATAATTTCAAGGGATAGAATCGGAGAAAAGCCGCTCCATTACGCAGTGGTGGATAATTCAATTGTTTTCGGATCAGAAATAAAAGCCATTCTGGCATATGGAGTTGAAAAAAAACAAAATGAAGAAGTTTCTGACATTTATTTAAATCTTGGATACATTCCTGCTCCATTCACTTATTACAAAAATATTTACAAACTTAATCCTGGTCATAATCTCATTATACAACCCGATAAATATCGCATTGAAAAATATTGGGATTTACCAGAAATAGACGAAGATAATATGCTTAAAAATAAAAAGCATATTTATGAAACATTTACAAATCTATTTAAAGATTCTGTGAAAATTAGAATGAGAAGTGATGCTCCTTTTGGTGCCTTTTTAAGTGGAGGGTTAGATTCTTCTAGTGTCGTTTCTGTTATGAGTCAGTATTCCTCACATTCAATAGAAACTTTTACAATAGGTTCTGAAAATGAAATGTACGATGAACGAGATCTGGCAAGAGATGTGGCACATACATTTAATACAAATCATCATGAATATATAGTAGGTAAAGGGGTTTTAAACGAATGGGTTGAAAAGGTTCTGTACTATTATGATGAACCTTTTGCAGATGCTTCGGCAATTCCTACTAGCTGTGTATCTCGGTTTGCTTCAAATAAAGTAAAAATGGTCTTGACAGGAGATGGTGGAGATGAAGTGTTATCAGGTTATACATCTTATCAGGGTGAAAAATTTGCGGGATATTTTCAAACATTACCAAAATTTATTCAAAGGCTTTCTCCTAATCTTTTAAAAGCATTTCCAAAACCCGCATCTGCAAGCTTAAAGGTTAAGCTAAAAAGGCTTTATAATTTACTCACAACTTCTAGTCTTTCATTTGACGACAGACTTATTCTTAAACAGAATTATGCCGATTTCGCATTAATCAAATCTAATATTGATTTAAAAGGTAGTATCCCTATTGCTGATTATCTTTCCCAAATTTTTAAGGAGTGTAAATACAAAAATGAATTCTATAAATTAATGTACTTTCATTTAAAAATCTCCTTACCTGATAATATGCTGACTAAAGTTGATAGAATGAGTATGGCCAATTCTTTAGAAACCAGAGTTCCATTTTTAGATCATAGAATCGTTGAATATATGGTTAATGTAGATAAAAACATCAAAATGGAAGGCTTTGAGAGAAAAAGTATTCTTAGGAATACATTTGGCAAGAATCTTCCGTCTTCAATCCTAAATTCTCCTAAAAAAGGCTTTGATTTACCATTAGGGGATTGGTTTAAAGAGAAGGGCTATGAAACGGAACTTATTCAGCTTTTCAAAACTGAAAATTTAAAAAATTCAAATCAGATAAAAGATTTAATTGAAGACCATAAAAAAGGAATTGAAGACTATTCAAATTTATTTTGGATGTTGCTTTTATTAAAAAAGTGGAGAGATAAAAAAGATTGAATAAATGCATAATGATAAATAGAACGTTTGTCACTTTTATATAGACATAATATCTACTTATGAGATCTCCTTATCAAAATACTTTTTTTTTTAGATTTCTCGTAAAATTTTAATTCAATGAAGTTATCATTAAATATTAAGAGTTTTGGGACTTATATATTAATACTGGTTTACGGCATTTATTCTGGTCTCAATTTCTCTCTTGGTTTTTCTATCCCTGGTATAAACTATCTTTTCTTTTTAATTATTCTTTCTTCCCTAATTACGTGTTTTTACTGGGGATCAGTTTTGCAGCAAATTAAGGCGCTTATTGCTTTCTCATTTATTGGTATAGATACTGTTTTGTTCCTTTCTTTCTTTCTAGTAATTCCACCTTTGATTTATATATTATCGGAAAAGAAAAAAATTAAAATAAAACTCCCGGTACTGCTTTTTATTTTTTTTGCAATCTACATACTATTCATTTCAATAATTGGTAATTTAATTGACCCCTTTCTTCCTTCCTTTATTATGGGTTTAGCAACATACGGAAGTCCCATAATACTATTCATATATTTTTCCTTATTCACCTATTCAAAGGAGAAACTATTTGAAGTTCTGAATTTCTTTAGGAATCTGATCATATGTCAGCTAGTACTTGTCACTATTCAATTTTTTATAGAGGGCACTTATTGGCCGGGAGATTATGGAACCGGAAGCTTTGGAAACACAGGAAAAAGTGGATTTTACATTACTCTTTTACTAGTTTATGAATTTTTAGTGCCGATTTTTTTTGGAAAAGTAAAAGTAGGATCAATTATTAAAAAACTCTTCTTTTTTATATTTATTCTCATTGCACTTATTTTCATAGATGCAAAACTTATTTATTTATCCATTTTAATCGCACTTATTTTCTGCTTTCTGGGCTTTCTATTCGTTCGACTTCTTAAAAATCGTCTTCCAGTAAAGGTTATGTTGTTTTTAGGGGGAGGCTTAATTTTTTTAACAGTCTTCTTTCCTGTGTTCTTTCGCCTTTACTTAAAGAACTTCCTAAATGAAGTGCTGGATGTTAATAAAATAGTTCATATGTATACGGAAAATCCTGAGTATGCGCAGAAATCTATTTTTTATAAAAATGTATTTAAAACAATGCCTAGCGAGTATCCTATTACATACCTTTTTGGAACTGGTATAGGAAAGTTAGGAAGTAGAGCTTCCAACACTTTTGCTTCAGATATTCTTTACAAAGACCCATCAACTAAATTACCCTCTTTTATTCCCGTATATTCATCGCCTTGGACAAAAGCATATATGAAAGGGCTTTATACCAAAGAAATTTATGACAATATGAAGTGGAGATCCGCCAATTTATCTTTTCCATTCGCGGGAATTGCATCAATTAAAGGAGAATTTGGTTTAATTGGTTTAATTCTTTTTATTGTTAGTATTCTTTTGATTTGTATAACCCTGATAAAACGATCCTACCGGATGGAAAAACAGCTAAAGGATTGGGGATTAACTTTTGCTGTATTTGGATATTCATTTATTTTGGTATTATTCTTTGACAATTATCAAGAAATGCCTCAAATAACATTCCCTTTTTTTATAATTAGTAGCATGTATCTTTGCACCAAAGATCAAGGCGAGAGTATTCGATGAAAGTATTACACGTTACAAATGCATATCCCTCCAACAAGTCACCCATATATGGAGTATTTATAAAAGAACAAATAGAATCTTTAGGTAGACCAGAGTTAAAGGAAAGAGTGTTTTTTATAAATGCAAAGCATAAAGGCAAAATTGAGTATCTTAAATCCTTTTTTAGGCTTCTATTTATTGTAAGGAAGTTCGATATTATCCATTGTCATCATGTTTTTTGTGCTTTAGTTGTACTGTTTACCTTTCCTAAAGCAAAAGTGCTTGTTTCTTTTTTAAGTGACGGAACAAAAGAGTTTACTTTCAAAAGTCGGGTACCGTTTTCAAAGCCTCTATACAATTATATTTTAAAAAAATCTGATGGTAGAATTTTTAAATCTCCAATACCTGCATTTCTTATAAATGATAAATATACCTTTCACCTGCCTAATGGTGTAAATACTAATTTGTTTTCTCCTGTTGATAAACATGATGCCAAAAGAAAGATTTGTTTGGACCAATCTAAAAAATATATTCTTTTTGTAAGCTCAAATATTACTGATAGGCCTGAAAAAAGGTATGATCTCTTCAAAAAGACATTAGAAATTCTAAAGAGTAAGTACAATCACAGTGAAATAGAAGAATTATTAATGATCAATATAGAGCGAGAGATAGTCCCTTTTTACTTTAACGCATCAGAACTCCATCTTCTTACTTCGGATGTTGAGGGTTCACCAAATTCAGTCAAAGAAAGCATGAGTTGTAATATACCTGTAGTTTCAACCGCAGTAGGAAATGTAAAAGACATGCTCCAAGATGTGGAAAACTGCTATGTTTCTTCAACTAATGATCCGGCAGAATTGGCAAGATATTGCAATAAAATCTTAATGTTTGAGAATCAGTTTAATATAAGAGAATCAATTTTTAAAAAGAAATTAGACATAATCTCTAAAAGTAAAGAGCTAGAAAATATTTATGAAACTCTTCTTCTAAAATAAATATGTAGTGAAAAGAATTTTAGTAGTATTTGGCACACGTCCTGAGGCGATAAAAATGGCTCCTTTGGTAAAGCAATTACTTTCCCAGTCGGGAAGGCTGGATGTAAAGGTTTGTATAACAGCACAGCATCGTCAAATGCTTGATCAGGTTTTAAATCTTTTTGAAATCAGTCCGGATTACGATTTGAACCTAATGAAGCAGGGCCAAGATTTATATGATATTACAAGTAATATTCTTATTAATCTAAAAAACGTTCTTTCTGAATTTAAACCTGATCTTACTTTAGTTCATGGTGACACAACAACAACCTTTGCTTCTGCCTTAGCATGTTTTTATCAAAAAATCGAGGTGGGCCATATTGAAGCAGGATTAAGAACCGGAGATTTATACTCACCATGGCCAGAAGAAGCAAATAGAAAACTTACAACTTCACTTACCAAATATCATTTCGCACCAACGATACAATCCAAGAAAAATTTATTAACCGAAGGAGTTAAAGAGGATGATATACTTGTAACAGGAAATACGGTGATTGATGCATTGCTAATAATGCACAATAAAATAAAAAAAGACCCTTCATTACAAAAGCAGCTTATTGAAAAAATCAGTTCCTCAGGATATTTTATAAAAGAAGGGAAGAAAGTAGTTCTAATAACCGGACACAGAAGAGAAAATTTTGGCGAAGGTTTTGTCAATATTTGTCAGGCATTAGTTGATTTATCGGAAAAAAATCCTGATGTGGAATTTGTGTATCCTGTTCATTTAAATCCAAATGTACGAGAGCCAGTTCAAAAATATTTAAAAGGAATTAATAATGTTTTTTTAATTGAACCATTAGACTATCAACCTTTTATTTATCTAATGTCCAAATGTTATATTATTCTAACAGACAGCGGAGGAATACAGGAAGAGGCTCCTAGTCTTGGAAAGCCAGTTCTGGTGATGCGAGATACGACAGAAAGACCAGAGGCTTTGGAAGCGGGAACTGTAAAATTAGTGGGCACTGATAAAAACAAAATAATTACAGAAGTAAATATGCTTTTAAGCAACACGGAGGAATACAACAAGATGTCTTTTGCCCATAATCCTTATGGCGATGGAAAAGCAAGTAAAAGAATTGTTGATTTTATAGTAAGCAAAACAAACAGCACGGAGAATAGGAATGAGAAAAATTAATATCCTTGGAGTAGATGTTGACAATTTAACTATGACTGAGACTGTTGACTTAATTGATTCATCTATTAAAAACGGAAAGAGAATCCATCAGGTGGCAGTTAATGCGTTTATATTTGTTCTGTTAGAGCAAGACCAAAAGGTAAAAGAGTCAATTATAAATGCAAATTTAATTAACGGTGACGGACAGTCGGTTGTTTGGGCTTCAAAACTGTTAGGTTCTCCACTAAAGGAACGAGTCGCTGGAATAGACTTGATGGGTGAACTGATGAAACTTTCTCACACCAATAATTATAAGGTTTTCTTATTTGGAGCCGAACAAGAGGTCATAGAAAAGGTAGTTGATGTGTATTCCAAAATGTTCAGTCCAAATTTGATTGCTGGCTTTAGAAATGGATATTATTTGGATAGTCAGGAAGATGAAATCGCCAGAGAAATTGGAGAAAGCGGCGCCCATTTTCTGTTTGTAGCAATGGGATCTCCTAAAAAAGAATTGTTTTTATATAAATATAAGGATATACTAAAGACTCCTTATATAATGGGAGTAGGTGGTAGTTTTGATGTTATTGCCGGTAAAGTAAAACGTGCTCCATTGTGGATGCAAAAAGCGGGCCTGGAATGGTTCTATCGCTTCTTGCAGGAACCGCGACGAATGTGGAAAAGATATCTTGTTACCAATTCGTTATTTACTTATTATGTATTAAATAGTTTACTACGAAAAGCTTTTAGAACAATTGATTAAAGCGAAAATATATCGGGATGTTTTTACCCTCTTAACTGCTTTTATTGCTTTTACTTTGCCCTTTTCCATACGGGCAAATAGTTTTTCAATTGTCGTTCTCCTTGTTTTTTTTCTTATTTCCGGACCATCTTTTAATTGGAAAAAACTTTCGCTAAGAGACTTAGTCTTACCAGGCTTCTATTTTCTGTTTCTTCTAGGGATGATCTATACTAATAATATTAAAGAAGGACTATTCCAATTAGAAGTCAAATTAGGTTTTCTTATTTTCCCCTTAGTCTTTTGTCTGTCTGCAACCAAAATAGAAATAGGATATAGATTTATTATAAAAGCTTTTAATTACGCAATTGTTATTTCTGCTATTTTATGTCTCCTTTATTCATTAATCTTATATATACATACGCAAGACACACAATATTTTTTCAGAGAGCAACTCTGCTTGTTACTCGCCTTTCATCCAATCTATTACTCTTTGTTTATTGGCACTTCAATACTTTTGCAAACTAAAGCTCTATCTCAAAACTGGAGAAAAAACAACAATGCCCTTAATTTTTTTTATCTAAGTATCATCTTATTCCTCTTCTTTTTTAATATACTCTTAACTGCAAAGATGCCACTCTTAGCATTGTCGTTTGTTCTGTTACTATATTTCCAGTTTCTAATTAGAAGTACCGCTTATAAAGTTCTGGCCGGAGTATTTGTAATAAGCGCTGTACTTGGTCTTATCTATGTTTTACCTTATGCTCACGAACAATTTGCTTCCATTCTCAATTCAAAATTATATTTTGATTATGAAGAAAATAATGCAAATAGCTTGACCTTAAGACTTGTAAAATGGGAATGTAGTCTTGAGGGGTTTAAAGAGAATTTAATAGGAGGTGTCGGTACTGGGGATGCCCAAGACTATTTGCAGAATTGTTACAAATCAAAGAATTTTTGGGGATCGGTATTTAACTACAACTCTCACAGCGAATACTTATCCATTGCATTAAGACTAGGACTTATCGGACTCCTATATTTCGTTTTTTTAATTGGTTTTTTGATTAACTGTTTGTGGAAGGAAAAAAGCTTTTTTTGCATATTAATATTGTTTTTATTATGCTGTACAACAGAATCAATGTTAAGCGTCCAGAAAGGAGTCATTTTCTTTTCATTTTTCATAACCGTTTTCTATTATAGTTTAAAATCCGAAAATTAGATGCTTTCTTATAAATTGCTAATTTGAATAAAATAATATGCTGAGAAACACTATACTAAAGCCGAATTCACATTTTAGACAATTTAGATTCTTGTATTCAAACATATATTTACAACCCCATAAAATGAAATATCTTGTTTTCTACCCTTTAAAAAAAATTAATCTAAACTTTCAATAACTTTGTATTTTATCTTACCGTGTTCAATCTTTCGTTTTTGGGTTTATAAATATTAATCTTGTAGAAAAACATCTTTTGCCAACCAGATTTTCTAAATATTTAAGCACACTACACCTAATAGGAGATGTAATCCTAATCAATTCCGCTTACCTAACATCTTATATCTTTTTCTTTAGTTTTGAGCCAGAATTTATCAGGACAAAATACTTCATCCTTCTTCTCATTTTTAATCTCTCCTGGATCTCTTTAACATACCTCCTAAGAACATATCATTTAGACCGTGTTGAAGATTTTGAAACTATTTTTATTAGTGTTCTTAAGTTAATAAGTATTCATCTACTCTTAATTTCCTCCATTATATTTATTGGGAACTTCTCCTTTTCACGCGATCATATTTTATATACTTATCTCTTTTTAAGCGCCTTTATATTCCTTTGGAGACTGGGTCTGCTTTGGTTCTTTCAGACTTATAGAAAATTAGGATATAACTATCGTAATGTTATAATTCTGGGTTATAATGAGGTTGCAAAAGAACTTCAAAAGTTCTTCAAAAGATATCCTCAGCACGGGTATAGGTTTTTAGGCTATTTTGATAATTCAACTTCAAACGGAGATATCAAGGGGAACCTGGAAGATGTTTATGATTTTGTAACGGAAAATAATGTAGATGAAATTTACTACTCACTTTCAGAGGTTAACTACGAATATGTAAATAATTTAATTGATTTTGCAGATAATCATTTTATAAGGGTAAAAGTTTTAACAGATTTTAAACTGCTTCCATATAAAAACTTCAAAATAGAGTTTTATGACAATCTTCCGATTCTGGATATTAGAACAATTCCTTTGGATGATCTTATAAACAGGGCCCTTAAACGGTCTTTTGATATTTTATTCTCAATAGTTATTCTTTTTACCGTTTTAATATGGTTAATTCCCATAATTTCCATTCTAATAAGGTTAGATTCCAAAGGTCCTGCTTTTTTTAGGCAAAAGAGATCAGGAAAAGACAATAAAGATTTCTGGTGCTACAAATTTCGAACTATGAGGGTAAACCAGGATGCAAATTCTAAACAAGCTACTAAAAACGATAGCAGGATAACAAGAGTAGGGAGGTTTTTGAGAAAGACGAATATTGACGAGCTTCCTCAGTTTTTTAATGTATTGATTGGAAATATGTCTGTGGTTGGCCCACGGCCTCATATGCTAAAGCATACAGAAGAATATTCTCAAATAATAAATAAATATATGATGAGACATTTTGTGAAACCTGGAATTACCGGGTTAGCTCAGATTAAAGGATACAGAGGAGAAACACATGATCCAATCCTAATGAAAAATAGAATAAAAATAGATCGTTTTTATATTGAAAACTGGTCATTCTTGTTGGACTTAAAAATTATTATAGTCACCGTCTTTAATATGATTAGAGGTGATAAAAATGCTTATTAAAAATGTTAGATTCAAATATCCAAGACCTTACCACACAAGTAGAATCCTTCTCCATAAATGACAAAGCTCAGTTAGAGGCCTTTAAGAATACATTTATAAGTAAGAAAGGGTCTGTTACATTATTATTTAATGAATTAAAAAATGTTGCTGCGGAAGAAAGGCGAGCTATCGGGCAAGCTTTAAATACGCTTAAAAATCTGGCCGAACAAAAATTTAAGGAAGCGGCTAAAACCATCGAAGAAGCTGAACAGAAAGGTGCATTTTCTAATATTGACCTTTCCTTAAACACAATTCCGAATCAGGTTGGCGGAATACATCCTTTAACATCCACAAGGCAAAGGATTATTGAAATCTTTGAAAGGATTGGTTTTAACCTCTCTGAAGGACCCGAAATTGAAGATGACTGGCATAATTTCTCCGCGCTGAACTTTCCCCCTAATCACCCCGCAAGAGAAATGCAGGATACTTTTTTTATTGACAAAAATCCTGATATCGCCTTAAGAACCCATACTTCGTCTGTCCAGGTAAGGGTGATGGAAAATCAAAAACCTCCTATCCGAACTTTATCGCCGGGAAGAGTTTATCGAAATGAGGCGATTTCTGCCAGGGCTCATTGCGTTTTCCATCAGTTTGAGGGATTGTATATCGATGAGAATGTTAGCTTCGCAGACCTTAAACAAACACTTTATTATTTTGTTAAGGAGTTATTTAACAAAGAAACTCAAATCCGTTTTCGGCCATCTTTCTTTCCGTTTACAGAGCCTAGCGCTGAAATAGATATTTCCTGCCAGATATGTGGAGGCAAAGGCTGTAATATTTGTAAGTATTCAGGTTGGGTAGAGATTGGAGGATCCGGAATGGTACACCCAAATGTGTTGGAAAACTCGGGAATTGATTCCAAAAAATATACTGGTTTCGCCTTTGGGATGGGAATAGAAAGGATTACTATGCTTAAATATCAGATCAAAGACCTGAGGCTATTTACAGAAAATGATGTCCGTTTTTTAAGGCAGTTTAATTCGGTCACCTAGCGTCGAATGACGATTTTAGAATGCAAGTGACGAATGAATTAAAACAGCTTCTTAATCAATTCATCCACGGTTATTCCTTCGGCTTCTGCTTTGAAGTTTCTTACGATACGATGCCTTAGTATTGGCAAGGCTACTGCACGTACATCTTCTATATCAGGAGAATATTTTCCATTCAATATGGCATTACATTTTGCGCCTATAATTAAATATTGAGAGGCCCTGGGTCCTGCACCCCACTCTAAAAACTGATTTGCTTCAGAAGAACCCAGTTCTGTATTGGGTCGTGTTTTATGAACAAGTTTGACGGCATATTCCACCACGTTATCCGCAACAGGAACTTTCCTTATTAAATTCTGGTAAGCAACAATATCTTGCCCTGACACTACTTTATTTATCAAAACATTATTTGCAGTTGTGGTTTGCTTGACGATATCTACTTCAGATTTATAAGATGGATAGTTCAAGACAATGTTAAACATAAACCGATCTAACTGCGCCTCAGGCAAGGGGTAAGTTCCCTCCTGCTCAATAGGATTTTGGGTAGCCAATACAAAGAAAGGTTTCTCTAAGGAATAACTTTGTCCGGCAATGGTTACTGAATACTCCTGCATAGCTTCCAATAAAGCAGCCTGGGTTTTTGGAGGGGTTCTGTTGATTTCATCTGCAAGGATAATATTTGCAAATACAGGTCCTTTAATGAACTTAAAATTTCTTTCTTTGTCTATAGTTTCCGACCCTAAAATATCTGAAGGCATCAAATCGGGGGTGAACTGGATCCTACTGAATTTTAAATCTAAGGCTGAAGATATCGTGTGAATTAACAAAGTTTTTGCAAGGCCGGGAACTCCTACTAATAAACAATGTCCCTGGCAAAAAATAGCAGTAAGTAAAAGTCGTACAACTTCATCCTGTCCTATAATAACCTTGGAAATTTCTTTGTTTAAAGCCTTATATGTCTCAAATAAACTGTTTGCAGTATCTACATCCGATCTTAATATATCCATTCTTATTAATTTAATACATTACAACTTGAATATTCTTCGTCAACAGACAAAAATAGATCTTTCTTATTTTTTTCGAACCAATCATTCATCGCCTTATTTTTCTTTTCAGACAGTGCGGCATTATAAATTTTCTGATAGTCGTCTCTCAGATTTGCTTGGTGAGGAGGCGTCTTTGATTTGTAATAAATAATTCTTACAGCATCTTTTCCATCTTCCATTCTAAAAGCCAAAGGCTTTGATATTCCTCCAACCGACATGGTATCAATTGTAAAAAAGATAACCGGGTCCAACACATTCACAGAAATCCGTGTGTTCCCCATATTATCTAAAAGCATTCCACCACTGGACGCAGTTCCTTTATCGTCAGAATATTCTTTGGCAGCTTTTTCAAAACTTATACTGTCATTAATTACCAATGTTCTTATGCTGTCAAGATAGTTTTTCGCAACATCAATATCTGTAGGTGAAGACTTGGGTGTTATTAAAATATGCCTGCTCTTAAACTCATTCCCTTTTCTTTCGAGCAATTGGATAAGATGATATCCAAATTCCGTTTCTATAATCCTGGAAAGCTCTCCTTCCTTAATTCTGAATATCTCCGCTTCATACTCTGGTGCCAGCTCTCCTCTTGTTTGAAAACCTGGTAATAATCCACCGTCTGCTGCTGAACCGTAATCTTCTGAATATTCTTTAGCCAATGCCGCAAAATCTTCCCCGGCAACTATCCTATCCCTGATTTTCTGAAGCTGCTCCCTGGCAATTAACTTTTGAGTCTTTGCTACAGTAGGCTTTTTAACAATTTGGCCAACTTCTACTTCCGTATCAAAATAAGGAATGCTATCTCGAGGTATGCTATTGAAAAATTTCTTTACTTCACCAGGCGTCATCGAAATTTTTTCAGTGATATTTCGCTGCATGGTTTGAATAATCATTTGCTCTTCTATTTGTGGCCTCACTTCCCGCTTAAATTCCTGAATTGTGGTATTGTATATTTCTTCGATTTTTTGCTCAGATCCAAATTGTGCAACATAATATTGCATTCTTCTATTTAACTCGTCGTTTACCTGGGCAGGGTCGACAACCACTGAATCTATAGCTGCTTTGGCAACCAGTAATTTGTTTAATATCAGGGATTGAAGCAACTGACATTTGGTATTTGAGTCTACTTGTTCCCCATTTTGTATATAACTTAAATACAGTCCTTCCAAGTCCGATTTAAGGACCACATAGTTGTCTACTTTTGCAATGATCTTATCGATAGCAACCGGAGCTTGGGAAAATACATTGCCGGTAATCCCTAAAATATTAACAACTAAAGCTATTCTAATTATTTTCTGTAAGTATTTCAAAATCCTTATTTTTTAATGCTTTATTATATATGTCTCTCTCTAATTTCTGTAATAGATCCTGTTTCCTTTTGTTAAGAATAATGTTTACAATTTGCGGTTTAACAAATTCTAAAGGAGAGTTCTGATCTACAATTTTATAATCATTGATGAGTAAAAGATAGGTAAAACTTTCGTCTGACATTTCTGCAAACTTGGTTTTCTTTAAAAACTGCACTTTATCAGGAATATTGCTGAAAGGTGAATTAACTATCAAATCGTCAAAATGAGTCCAAACAGTATCCTCCAATACGTAGTTAGATGCAAATCTGTAACAATAGGAAACAATCGCTTTATAGTTTTTATTTTTTGCCAGTAGTAATTTCTTCAAAGTATTGTTTCTTACCATTTTAGAAGGAACCTTAATATACATCCCCTTCACAATGTTTTGCTTAAGCTCAAAATTATCTATATTTTCCTGATAGTACGTTTCGATTTCCTTTGCACTAACCGTCGTATCCAAGTTCTCCGCGACAAATTGTTTTTGATACTCAAATACAATCAAGGCATATTTATAATCTAAGACCTTCCTTTCAACTTCTGCTTTATTATAGTTGGTATTTCCTTCTGCTCTTCTTAGCAATAATTGCTTAGAGACCCACGATTTAATATACCTGTCGATTAAATCAACACTGTCAGACTCTGAAATATTCCCTGCCATAATCCCCTGAATGTCCTCTACGGTTAATTCATGGTCGTAAACCCTTGCCACTACCTCCTTGTCGCTATGCTTTACTTTAAAGTAATCGCATGAAGTAAAAAGGGTGATTGAGGCGAAAATTACAGTTAATGTCAGTTTTGCAGACCTAACTCCTCCAGCTCTTTTTGATTTACCTGAACAGGATGTTTTTCTTTTAATTTTATTATCCATTCATCTTCTAAATATTTCTGATAGTCAGAAATGACCTCTCCCCTGATATCTTCAAAATTTCTGTTTGACGGCTTGAAGATATCAAGAATTTTAATGTATGCATATCTGCCGTTTATTATTGTATTATATTCGCCTGTTTTCCATTGTACATCTTCCCAATATTCTTCCTCATCATTTTCAACAGAATCTCTTTCCGCTTGTACCCTTAAAGTTTCCTTTTTATTCAAATTCCCTTCCAGAGCCTTTAAATCCATTGCCTCAATAGGCCCAATTGACTTTAAACTATCAATTGTTTTATTTCTATCCAGACTATCTGAAAAGCTTAATATTACCACATCCGCCATTTCTTCAGACAAGTATTTTTCCTTATTCTTTTCAAAGAAATTTCTTAATCCCACCGTATCCTTAACAGCTTTTGACCAAACGTGCTCATCCATTAAAGAGAACAAAAGAATGCCTTCCCTATACTCCTTCATCAACATTCTGTACTCCTCATATTTTTTGGGCAAATTGCTTTCTTCGTAGGATAATATGGATTGATCCACAAAGTCCTTATAATAGTTGGCGGTAACCTGAGGTTGTTCCGTGGTTTTTTGTTCTTTCAAATAAACATAAAAGGAATCTACATTATAAGTCTTTTCATCCAATTTAAACACCGCCTTTTTCTTGTCCTCATTACTCAAGTCCGGAATTTTGCCAGTAGAAAACAATGTGTCTAGTAAAGATTGGGCCAATTTCTTTCCTTCCAGATCCTCTTTGAAGGCATATTCTCTTTTCAGCTTGTCTATAAAATGTTCCTTATTGGCTACTGACCTTGAATCTCTATTTATTTTTGAACGAATGGTACCTTTAAGTTTTTCGAACGATTCAATTGGCTTTTTGTCTAAAAGCTTAATTATATGCCAACCAAAAGGCGTTTGAATTGGTTCAGAAATGTCTCCCGGATTTTTTAAAGCAAAGGCAGCATTTTCAAATGTAGGGGTTATACCGCCAACGCTAAACCAATCCAGTTTTCCTCCTTTATCCTTTGAATTATTATCCTCGCTAAATTGCTTTACCATATCCTCCCATTTTGCACCGTTTTCTAGCTGCTGATGAATTTTAAAGACTTTTTCTTTTGCCAGGTTAGACTCGGTCGGAGTCATTTCAGGAAAAGTTCTGATCATAATATGTGCGACTTCTACACTTCCCTGTGATTCTCTTGTGTCATTTACTTTAATAATATGATAGCCAAATTGTGTACGCACCGGTTTGGAAATTTGGCCTACCGGAGTATTATAGGCAGCGGTTTCAAAAGGATAAACCATTTGCATGGACGTAAAGTACCCTAAGTTTCCATAATTATATTGCGCTGAAGAATCACCGGAAAACTTGTTTGCCAATTGACCGAACTCTTCACCGGCTAAAGCTTTTTCTCTTATTTCCATAATTCGGTTAAAGGCCTGCAAAGTATCCGAAGCACTGGCTGAAGGGGAAACCGGTATTAAAATATGCGAAGCATTAATTTCCTTTTTCAAGCGTTCGTAAGCTTCTATTACCATAGAGTCCGCTTGTTTTCTGTCGGTTAAATACGGCTGGGCAAGCTGCTTTCTATAACCTTCAAATTCGTTCCTGAAACTTGAAGTAGTATCTAATCCCTGGGCTTCAGCCTCCTTTACCTTTACCTTAAAGTTTATAAAAAGATCAAGGTATTCTTTTAATGCTTTCAGGCTATCAGTTTTTTTATCCTGATAATTGTTTTTATTAAAAACGTATAAAAATTCTTTTGTCGGAACTTTAGTATCTCCCACCGAAAACAGAACATTTTCCTGAACCTTTGCTGTTTTACAACTTATTGCCAACAATAAGACTAAAATGAGGCTAAAATTTTTCTTCATTACTAATTATAATTTATAATAATCTCTATGACAGAAAGAAATGGGAGGAATTTTCTCCCGAAAGATGTGCAATATATCAAATTATAGAAAACGATATAAGATTGATGAGACTTTACCTACATTTAAAATTCAAAATTCAATATTTCCTTTGTCATTATATTTTTTTGTAAAGCCGACAAACATTGTGGTCAGGCGCATTATAGATTTGTATGTCATCCATAATTCTTTTTACAAGCATAATGCCCAGTCCTCCTTTTCGCTTTTGTTTTACAATGTTGTATAAAGATTGTTCTTCGTGTTGTAATAGGTTGAAGCTATCGCCATCGTCGATAATTTCGAAAACAAGCATGCCCTTCTGTTCGAAAATATTGAGCGTGATAAACTCTTTAGGATTACATTTGTGCGAATGAATAATAAGATTTGCGCAAACCTCATCCACAGCCAGAGTAATCATATTTTTCTCTGATTCAGAAATAGGATATCCTGAAAGAACAGCATTTACAAACCTGCGTACCTCCTTTAAGTTTTCCTTGGAACAAGATATTTTGAAATTATGCTCCATTTACAAAAGCCTTTGCTTCTTCTTTAGTCTTAACAATATTAAGAAGTTGATCAAGTCCCAGGATTTTAAAAACGTTTTTAACTTTTTCACTTAATCCATATATAACCAGTTGAATTCCGTTCGCCTCAAACTCTTCTATGTATGACATAAAAACTCCAAGCCCTGCGGAAGAAATGTAGTTTAACTGTACACAATCCACAATTATGACTTTATGGTTTGCCGCTAATGCATCCTTTATCGCTTTATCTAAAAGGATTGAAGAACTAGCATCTAAATCACCGTTGACACTAATAAAATGAATCTGTTGTTCTGTTGAATTTGTAATTTCCATTTTCTATACAAAATTTACGCGCTTATTATTTTTTGAGTTGTAGGTTTAAATTTTGTTTTAATTATTATCTGTACTTTATAAATGAACGATTAAATGACTTTATATACCGAATAAACTTAATTAAATTTTATAATAACAAGGGTATAATCATCTTCCAGCTTTTTAGTTCCGCAAAAGTTATACAAATCCTCGATGATTGCCTGGTTAATCTTTTCTGCAGGGAAATCATGTGTTTTTTCTAAAATCGCTTTTAAGCGTTCGTAGCCATATTCTTCTCTCTCCGCATTTTTTGCCTCTACTATTCCATCCGTATAAAGAAGGAGGATGTCATTGGAATTATAAACAAAGTCAATTACGTCATTTACATTATCAAATTTCTGATTTCGAAGAATACCCAACCCCAAGCCTTTGGTATTTAAATAATAGACTTTTTTGTTTATGCTGTCATAAAATAATGCCGGACAATGTCCAGCACGGATCAACTGAATTTTATGATGATGCAGGTCTACAAAAAAGAAGGTAATGGTAATAAAAGACGTTCTTTCCAGACAACGGCTCAAGGCCTTGTTGGCTTGATTAAGAAACTCCTGTGCAGAGAGATCAAGCTGAACCAGGCTGTGAAAAACCCCTTTCAACTGAGCCATATGAAAAGCAGCAGAGGTGCCCTTTCCTGAGACATCCCCTATAATAAATGCGGTTTTATTTTCAGAAAATTTATAAATGTCATAATAATCTCCTCCAACTTCTTCCGCTGCTTCGGTAAAAGATGCAATGGTATAATATTCACTTTGATTTATATCTGAGGGAAGTAAACTTTTTTGCACTTTACGTGCGATGGTTAATTCTTCCTTATACCGTTCGTTTTTGATTGCCTGGGAAAGCAACCTTGAATTTTCAATAAAAACAGCCGCCTGATTTACAAAAGCATTCACAATGTTTACCATCTCATTCGTGAAGCCATCTTTATTGGTTTTCAGCAACACGAGTTGTCCCATTTTACCTGATTTAGCAACTATCGGAATGATTAGCATTGAGTGAAAAGGAAATTTGCCCAACTTTTTCTCAATCCCTTTTTTGTTAATATTCCTATTGTAAAAATGGCCCACTCTTTCCGAGTCTTCCTTTGATAAAGATTGTTTCAGACCCTCTATCTGGCTGTCGTTTATATTTCGTTTTACAACGTTTTCTGCTTTTTCACCCTGAGCATATATTTCAAGCCACCCTCCATCTGCCAAAACCGTGGTTAAGGAGGTATCAATCAAAATATTATAGACATGCTCTTCTTTTTGCCCAATTTGCAATGACTGGCTTAGTTTTTGAAAATTAATGACCTCCTCCATTTTTTGCTCAAATACCGAAGAAGTAGGGAGGTTAAAAATTATCACAAGAATGGAGAAAAAGGCATAAATAGTAACAAAGGCAAAAAGGGATAAAATAAATACACTGGAGGTGATGTCTATTTCCAGGTAGGTACTGTTACTAAAATTTGTAAGTGTAGATAAAATGAAAGTAATGTAAACGAGAGTTAGCAATATTAGAAGGATACTTTGCCACTTTTGTTTGAAGTTTATATAAGCGACCCATTTTAAATTTACTGACAATATTATCCCCAAAACCAAAAGAAAAAAGAAAGGACCATAAAACCTGTAATCCAGGTAGTTAAACGGAAGAAAATTTAAAAGAATACTGGCAATTAAACTTATCTCAAAAAGATACCAAATATTTAAAAGGATGGAGGATTTTTGAAATAAAATAAGTCTTTTCCAGGCGATAAAAGAAGAAATCAAAAATATAATCACGAAGGAAATCAGGATGTGGTATAATATATTCACCACATAGATATTCTTCATTAAATTCATTGGAATGAAAGCATCCAGCTTAAAAAGCAAGGCAAGAATAGTAGTAACTAACCCTGTAAAAAAGGAACTCCAGAGCAATTCAAGAAAATTTACATTGTCTCCCTGCTCTAACTTTGATTTAAAATAAACGAAAATAGCAAGAGAATAGAGACTTAAAAATATTTCATTGATATACTCGGGGAAACTAAAATTTACATTGATGTCGCGGCCCACTATAAAAATCAGATCAAACAGCAAAAGAGCCGTCCAACTGACTATCGCGACTAACACACAAGTTTTTATAATTACTTTATTTGAAAGCATTCCCTCAACTGCTTTTCTTCTTTTTGTTTATGACAATTCACATTCTCTTCAATTACTAAAGTGCAGATCCCTTAATAATCCAGACTTTTAGAATCCTATAAGTTTGGTGAAAATTAAAGACATTTACAAATGGTAAAAAATAAAAGGAACCAACGGAAATAACGATAGAAGGTTAATTAAAAAATAAAATTCTACCGTTTGAAGAAAGTCGTTTTTCCTGTTTTAATCCCCTGGTTCTTCCTAATCATGTTCGGAAGCATGGTCGTTTATTAGAGGCGTTTCTTTCTTTTTCTTATAGGTGTATTTTGAAGTGAGAGAGTTTAAATCAGGCTGACCGGCATCTACCCAAGCAGTATACCAGAAATCTCCGACCATTTTTATAGAGGCTTTCATTCTTTTTTCCACTTGTCCATTTAACAATTGATGATAGGTTTTGCTAAAGTCTTTTGAATACGCTTTTATGGTAGTTCCATTCCGGTTTTCAAAAGTATATTTCTTGTCCTGATCAAAGTCCTCCGTCAGCGTTTTTTCAAAAAGCAGCACGCTGTCTACCGCTTTATGGGCATTTTCTACCGCCTTCCATGCTTCAAGCTGAGGATTTTCAAGATAAGTGGCCGGACCGGTATAGAAATCATAATTTTCCGAAAAAAGCTCAGGCAGCCTCGCTTCCCACAAACCATGTATCCCTTTTTGATTTGTTAATTGCCCATTATAATTTTTAGTAGTATGAAGAGGAACATTCGCATCCGCCACATAATGACCCAGATCAGCAGATAGTTTTAAGATCTTTTCCAGATCCCGCTTTTTAAAAGCATTTGTAAGTTGATTTTTAACCTTAAAAATATGCCAGGGAACTACGCCATAGGAGAGTAGTGTATCTTCGCCATATTTTTCAACGGCTTTTTTCCAATAACGCGGAAGCTTGAACAATGCGCTATCGCCATATTCATCTACATCTAAATAATGGTAAGCGGCCTCGTTTTTCGAGGTGTGTCTTCGTTTATCCGGATTAACGGAACGTTCTTCAATATAATTTAAGTTCATTTTGTAAAAGCCAATCATTTCAGGAGGGAGAGTAAAAACGGCCATTCGGTTTATTTTCTGATGAGCAAAAAACCCCCATTTCATTGAAGCCAATGAAAGCAGTATAAAAATACCGAGTAAAACGAAAAAAAGTTTTTTCATCAATCAGAAAAAGAAACAGGATAAAAATATCAATTTTAAGCTTTATTGAAACTTTTGATAAATACCAAGATCAAATAAATTAACCGTTACTATCTCTGAGGTAGCGATAATAAGGGAGAAATATTTATCTCTATTGTCCATCTTTTCATGAACACTTAAATATTCGGTTGTAAAAATTAATTCCTTTTCATTATTCCTATATCCACTAAAAAATGGAACTATCGAAATATAGGTTGAAGATTTGGAAGGTTCAGGTATTGCAAGGGGTATTCCCACATAAGCTTTCCCCGACTTGAGTGTTAAGGAAATAAGTTCTGCTTCTGTAAATCCTTTTTTAATAATTTTTTCTAAATCATTCCCAATTTTATCAATTGACTTCGACAACGCCTTTGTCTTATTTGTAAACAAGTTGACTATAACTGTGACAAACACACTTAAAAGAAATGAAAAAACGGCCACTTCTAAATACTCAATTTTTAAAGGAAACAGCTTTTTGAAATTACTCACAAATCCAGTAAAAAGGGAATCCATTATTTGCAATAAAAAATAAGAAGCGGTTAAGGAAATAATTCCAACTAAAACTGAATTAAAAAGTAGTCTTTGCTGATCGATTCTTTGATGATAATACCTGGTTTTGTTGCAAAAAATGAGGAAGAAATATCCTCCCACAAGAGGAAAAAGTAATAAATTAAATGGCATTTAAATTCTTTCCTTATTTCTTTTCGCTATCTCTTTAAAAATAGTAGAATTCTTAGCCTTATAAATTAACTCTTGACCTTTTACACTATTAATAATATCAAGGGCCTCAACATAAAGTCGTCCCGCTTTGCTTTTTATTTCAATATCCTTTGTAGTCATAATACCGAATTAACGTTAGCAAAATAAGTAAAGTTTATTTAACATCAAACTAAATCATTCTGTTTTTAATCAGCTAGTTAGATCAATTCTTCAAAACCGAAAATCAAATACAAAAGGGCTGAATATCCTAAATAAAAAGAGCTGGCATACTAACCAGCTCTTTTTTTGAACTTTATAAGAAAAGGAATCAGGACTTTCCTTTAGCTTTTTTTTCTTGCTTCTCTGCTCTCTTTTCTTTTATAGTTTTCGCAGGCTTTTTCTTGGTTTCTTTTTTCGCGTCTTGTGATTTGCCCATTGGTATAAATTTTTAATTTTATTGATAACGACAATGAAGTTAGCACAATTATAAAAATTTTACCATTGATTTAAAATTTATCTTTCTGCCAGCCAATTTTCCGCAAAATATCTGTCCATAAAGGTTCTTACTCTTATTGAATTCACTGAAAATGATCCCCGGTTATGAACAATTGTGGTGCAATTAGGGGGTAAAAGATCGGCTACCTTAAAAAGGCCCATATTCATTAAAATTCCGCGAGCTGGAACAAATGGCGCTTCCAACACCCCTTCTTCATTCGGTAACAGATCTGTAAGGTCGTTGAGTAATCCAAACCTTTCATGTATCAGATTGCCCACTTTTATTAGCTGCGACTTTAATTCAGGAATATCATCCATACTATCCCAATATTTCCGGGCCTTCAATTCAAGAATGTTCATTTCTTTATTTACAATTAAAGTATAGTAATCATTTTCTCCAATCAAAACCTCATTTCCCGCAGCATAAAATTCATGGGCAAAATCTTCATGGTAATTTTTCCTTTCCTCTAAAATTAACCGGTCACCATTTAAGCTTTTTATCTGATCCAATCTTATGGTTACATCTTCTAACACAGCATATTCTTCTCCATTTTCGGTATACAAGTCTTCTATTCTGCTGATTACGTTGTGTTCATTACCCTCTTCATCCAGATACACCAACTCACACCTTTGATCCAAAGTAGCAGCAGTTTCCAGTTTATCGTAAAATTCTCCGTTAATCGGCGTGTATTTTCGTTTTAATAAGTTCTGTGTATCCATAATGATATGCTTTTGGTTTCTTAGAACTTACGCTAAACACATTGGGCTGGTTTAAATCCCCTGGTGATTTGCAAGGAAAAATGAAACCTGCGTTCTATTAAATTATATTTGTATCTTAACTAATTTTAGGGGTGCGTTACATTCTTGATATTTCCTATAAAGGCACTAATTATCATGGTTGGCAAATCCAGGCTAACGCACACGCTGTGCAGGCAGAACTAAATCATGCACTTGAAAAAATTTTAAGAATAAAAACGGAAACACTGGGTAGTGGAAGAACGGATACTGGAGTACATGCAATCCAACAAATCGTAGAATTTGACCATGAGTACGAGCTTGACATTAAGCAACTGAAATACAAACTCAACCTGGTGCTTCCAAAAGACATCGTGGTAAACAAGATAGCCAAAGTTCTTCCCAACTTCAGCGCACGATTTGATGCTGTTTTAAGAACTTACGAATATCGTATTACGAGAAAAAAAGAAGTTTTTGACTTCGACCTGTGTTGGCATTTTACAGCCCCTTTGGATGTAAAAGCAATGAATGAGGCAGGAAAAATATTATTATCTCATAAAGATTTTAAATCATTCAGCAAATACAAAACGGCCGTAGACCATTTTTTATGTGATATCAGCGTTGCAGAATGGACAAGCAAGGAAAATTTCCTGACTTTTACGATCACAGCAAACCGATTTTTACGAGGTATGGTCAGGGCGATTGTAGGAACTTTATTAAATGTGGGGTTAAAAAGAATCACTTTAGAAGAGTTTGAAGAAATTATAAAAAACAGGGACAGAAAATTCGCTGGAATGTCGGTTCCTGCAAAGGGATTGTTTCTCACTAAAGTGGAGTATCCAAAGGAATTGTTTATAGAGTAGAAAATCAGAATGGCAGATAAAGAAAAACCATCAGGAAAGATATTTGATTCAAGGGTTTTACGAAGACTTTATGCTTATATAAAACCTTATGAGGGCAAATTTTACTACCTTATATTCTTAACTGTTCTATTGGGCGTATTGGCTCCATTAAGACCAATTTTAATTCAGTATACTGTTGATAACGATATAAATGCAGGGGATTTACAAGGATTATTAAATATGTTCATAATTCTGATCGTGCTGCTGATCATTCAATCTGCTGTGCAGTTTTCACATACCTACCAATCTGGCTGGTTGGGACAACAGGTAATAAAGGACATCAGAATAAAACTATACAATCATATCAGCAAACTACGGCTAAAGTATTTCGATAATACGCCTATTGGAAGGCTTGTTACCAGAAATATCTCTGACGTAGAGACGCTTGCGGATGTATTCAGTGAAGGATTTGCGGGAATTGTTGCCGACTCCCTCCAATTAATTTTTATACTTGGTGTAATGCTTTTTATTGACTGGCGGTTAACACTAGTCAGTTTGTCTACTTTGCCCTTACTGCTGATAAGTACCTACATTTTTAAGGAAAAAATTAAGGTAAGCTTCAACCAGGTGAGAACAGCCGTTTCTAACCTAAATTCCTTTGTGCAGGAACATATCACGGGAATGAGCATTGTGCAGATCTTCAATACAGAAAAGCAAGAGATGGAAAAGTTCAGGCAGATAAACCGCGAACACCGAAAAGCCAATGTGCGGTCCGTGTTTTATTATGCTGTCTATTTTCCAATTGCTGAAATTATCAGTGCCTCGGCCTTGGGTTTATTGGTTTGGTACGGAGCAAGAGGAGTCCTTATGGAACGTGTTACCCTGGGAATTTTGATTGAATTTATCATGTACATTCAGATGTTTTTCAGGCCCATCCGGCAAATAGCTGACCGGTTCAATACGTTACAGTTGGGAATTGTGAGCTCTGAAAGAATTTTTAATGTCTTTGATACCAATGAGATCATTCCAAATACAGGATTGGTAAAAAAGGAACATCTTAATGGGGACGTTGCTTTTAAAAATGTATGGTTTTCCTATAATCCTGATCAACCTGTTTTAAAAGATATTTCTTTTGAGGTAAAATCAGGAAAAACGTTGGCTTTGGTCGGGGCCACCGGAGCAGGAAAATCTTCTGTAATAAACCTTCTTTCCCGGTTTTATGATATAGACAAAGGATTAATAACCATAGATGGCGTAGACATAAAGCAATACGAACTGGATTTCCTAAGATCAAATATTGCTGTGGTGCTTCAGGATGTGTTTTTATTTTCCAACACCATTTATGAAAACATCACATTGGGAAATCCTGAAATTACCAGGGAAAAAGTTATAGAGGCAGCAGAATTGGTTGGAGCAAAGAAGTTTATTGATCGCTTACCGGGAGGATTTGATTTTAATGTGATGGAAAGAGGCGCCACTTTATCTGTAGGACAGCGGCAACTAATTTCCTTTGTAAGGGCGTTGGTTTATGATCCTAAAATCATCGTCCTGGATGAAGCCACTTCCTCTGTTGATTCAGAAGCAGAAGAACTAATCCAGGAAGCCATTGAAAAACTAATGAAAGGAAGAACATCAGTGGTGATCGCCCATAGGTTGTCCACCATTCAAAAGGCAGACAAGATTCTAGTTTTGGAAAAAGGAGAAATAAAGGAAGAAGGAAAGCATGAGGACTTGTTGGAGCTGAACGGTTATTATGCTCAGCTCTATAAAATGCAGTATAAATTGGTGGTATAGCTTATTTAACTTTGATATTATAATCGCAGGTAAAGCTTTCCCCTGGTTCCAATAATTGAATGCCTTCTTTTTTAAGAATATTTCCATCTGCATCTATACTGTCGGCAACTCCATACCATGGTTCAATACAAATAAAGGAATACGTCCCAGGTTTAGTCCATATTCCTAAATAAGGGAAATTAGGAAAATCAACTTCAACAGAATGAGGGTTCTTAGTGGATTTTATAGTAAGGCTGGTAGAACTTAAATTTTTAAAAACAAGTGCATCATTGTCGAACAAATGCTTTGTCAGTTGGATCTTTTTTACCTGATCTCCCAAATCTTCAGTTTTTCCGCTTACCAGCCCTTCTTTGATTCCATGATTTACCAGCTTCTGAGGTTTTTCAAACTCTAAATAATAATCTTCATAGTTTTCATTTGGAAGAAGGGGGCAATTAAAACCCGGATGAGCGCCAATACTAAATGGCATTTCATTCTGACCGAGATTTTCAACTTTATTTGAAATAATTACTGAATTTCCCTCCAGCTTATAAATCACCTGAAGTTTAAACTTGAAAGGATAATTCTTTAAGCTGGTTTCATTCGATTCCAATTCAAATAACGCATAAGAATGATCTTTTTCCTTAAGCTCAAATTCCATGTCACGGGCAAAACCATGTTGGGGAAGTGTATATTCCTTATTATTTGAAATGTATTTTTGATCCTTAAGTTTTCCGACAATTGGAAATAAAATTGGTGCATGTCTTCCCCAAATCTTTTCATCAGCTTGCCACAAATATTCAAGGCTGGTATCTTTTCTTTGAATACTGGATAATTCAGCGCCTAAGTGTTTTACCTTAATACTTATTTCAGAATTTTCTAATTCTATCATCATCGGAAATTTTTCTGCAAATGTAAATTATTCCTCCTACTCACTAAAAATAAATCAGGATGGGAATATTAATAGATTTTTCTTTTCTTTTGTAGAACATTTAGAATTACCCTAAATCCTGATGGAAGAAGCCTTCTTACATTTTATGTGGAAATTTCAATCCTTTAACAAAAAAGGTTTAAAAACGTCCAGTGGGGAAATCGTAGAAATCATAAAACCTGGGATTCATAATTCAGATGCAGGACCTGACTTTTTAAATGCACAGGTGATTATAGATGGAATCGAATGGTTTGGACATGTGGAAATTCACATCAAATCTTCAGATTGGTACAAACATAAACATGAGCTGGATCCGGGCTATGACAATGTTATTCTTCATGTGGTTTTTGAAAATGATCAGAAAATTTTAAGGAAAGATATAACAGAACTTCCTTGCTTGGCCCTTTCCGACAGACTTGATTTTGCCCTTTATGGAAATTACAAGGACCTTATTTCTTCGATATCCGCTGTTCCCTGTTCTTATAAACTTCAGGATACTTCTTCGGAAATTAAATATTCTATGCTTGACAAAGCGCTGTTTCAGCGACTGGAAAACAAGGGCACCCTCGTTTTAAAACTTTTAAAGGAGAACAACTACGACTGGGAAGAAACAGCCTATCAATATTTAGGAAAGAACTTCGGCTTTAAGATCAATAGTGAGGCTTTTCATGATTTAACAAAAATCCTTCCCTATAAAATAATCAAAAAACACGCGGATAATCTTTTGCAGATTGAAGCACTGCTTTTTGGCATTGCTAACCTGATTCCTGAAAAACCGGTGGATGACTATTCGAGATTGCTTAAAAGAGAGTATAATTTTTTAGGCCATAAATACAGTTTGACAGGAAAAGAACTGAACAAAGGCGTTTGGAAATTTTTACGGCTGAGGCCGGCGAATTTTCCCACAATTCGGCTTTCTCAATTTGCAGCTGTGCTATCTTCAGTAAAAAACCTGTTTTCCGCCTTGATTGAAACGAAAGACATCAAAGCGGTAGAAGCGATTTTTTCCGCCGTTCCTTCTGATTATTGGAAAAACCATTATCATTTCAACAAAGAATCTTCTTTTATAAACAATGGGATAGGTGTGAATTCTATAGAAAATATCGTGATCAATACTATTTGCCCTTTGCTTGCTGCCTACCGGATTGAAAAAGATGATCTGCAATGGATTGATAAATCGGTGAGCTTATTGGAAAGTATAAAAGCAGAAAACAATCGTATTACAAAGTTGTTCGGGAAAAAGATTTTTTCCATCAAAAGCGCTTTTGATTCCCAGGCCTTGATAGAATTACACAACAACTTTTGTTCACAACGTAAGTGCCTAGAGTGTTCAATTGGGACTTCTATTGTCAGAAACACTGCCAAATCCTTAATAAATCACTAAAAGACGTATTTGTGGGGGAATTTATAATCAACGCTGTCAATATCATTTTTTTAGTAATTCTCTCCTTTGCTTTTTTTAAGTTTATTCCAACCAATATTAAAAATTTTTATTGGCCCGGATTGCTAGCAAAATATTCCTGCGGGATTCTCTATGGCTTATTATACCTGCATTATTATGATGGAGGAGATACCTTTAGTTATTTTAACCAAGGCGTCTTGATAGCTGATATCGGGAGAAATGATGTTGAGGCTTATTTAAGATTTCTATTTTTCAATGAAAACGAAAAAGCCTATGACTTAGCCTTCAGTTCCATTTATCATTCCCGTTCCTTTTGGATGATAAAAGCCCTATCTCCGTTTTTAATTCTAACGGCTGATAATTATTGGATTACTGCCTGTTATTTTTCGTTGTTCGGATATCTGGGAATATTTTATTTAGTTTCTACTTTAATAAAAATTTACCCTGCCCGCAGGTTTGACGTTTTAATATGTTTCTTTCTATTTCCTTCTTTTGTTTTTTGGAGCTCAGGATTTACAAAGGAAAGCCTGGCGATAGGTAGTTTATTTTATTTGATTGGATTTAGCATAAAAATGCTCCTTAGAATAAAAATCAGCAAAGCAGAATTTATCTTACTTCCAATACTTTTATTTATCGAATGGAGAGTCAGGGTATTCTACCTGTCAGTGTTTTTATTGACAATTGGTATTTACCTACTTTTTAACTTTTTATCCCGAAAATTTAAACTTAGCCTGGCACAGAAACTAGTAATCTTAGGAAGTTCAGGTTTCATTTTTATTTTGGCCATTTCTCAAATGGATTATTCATTAAATTTTTCCAATTTCCTTGAAGTATTGACTTATGCCTATTATGATGATTATAATAAAAATCCTTCAAATGCTATTAGGTACTATAATCTTGAGCCCAGTATTTTCAGTTTAATTATAAATGCTCCTTATGCTTTGATTTCTGGATTGTTCAGGCCATTCATTTTTGATGCTCAAACCTGGCCCATGATTTTGGTAGGTATTGAAAATTTAATTCTGCTGGTTTTGTTTATTTTCAACATCAAATCTTTTAAAAAGAATTATACCTCGCTGGAATGGACGTTATGGATTTACACTTTTTTACTGGCGCTGTTTTTAGCTTTGTCTTCACCTAATTTTGGGACCTTAACAAGGTATAAGGTTGCTTTTTTGCCTATTTTTTTATTTTTGGTATTAAAAGAAAATCCAATATTGAATAAGGTGGGAAAAGGACGGATAGAAGGAGTGTAATGAACTTTCCAAAAGTTTAAAAAGATCTATACTAGAAAGCTATTCTATGCTAACTTTTGGAAAGTTTCTGACTTCGGAGATTGTAAAAACCCTCCAAGGATTCTTATTCTAAATTTCTACATCCACAATGGTTCTCATCAGATCTTCTACGGTTTCTCTTCTTCTGATAAGTCTTGCTTCTTTGTTATATATCAAAACCTCGGCGGGTTTAAGTCTGCAATTATAATTAGAACTCATGCTGAAACCATAAGCGCCGGCATTTTTTAAGATAAGAAGATCGCCTGGCCTTACCTCGTTCAATAACCTGTCTGATCCGAAAGTATCGGTTTCGCAAATGTAGCCGACCACATTATAATGTTTTTCCTTTCCTTCAGGGTTGGAAATATTTACAATTTCATGGTAAGCATCATACATCATTGGTCTGATCAGATGATTCATTCCCGAATCCACACCAACTATTTCTATGGTTTCAGCCTTTTTTATAACATTTGCTTTCACCAGAAGAAAGCCTGCTTCGCTTACCAAAAATTTTCCCGGTTCAAACCAAAGTTGAAGTTGTTTTCCATATTCCCGACAGAACTGCTGAAACTCAACACTTAGCTTTTCTCCCATTTTTGCCACGTCCAGCACTTCATCCTCTTTTTTATAGGCTACTTTAAAACCGCTTCCAAGATCAATAAATTCAAGCTTTTTGAAATTCTTAGCGACCTCAAAAACCACTTTCGCTCCTTTTACAAAAACATCTGCGTCTTTAATGTCCGAACCAGTATGAATATGAATCCCGTTGACATGAACATCATATTTTTCAACAATATCCAGAATTTCATTTAATCTGGTATAAGAAATACCAAATTTAGAATTTCCATAGCCTGTGGAAATTTTAAGATTTCCTCCGGCCATAATATGTGGGTTGAACCTTATACAGCAAGGAACAGAGCCTTTATACTTCTCGCCAAATTTTTCCAGGATTTGAAGATTGTCGATGTTAATCCTTAAGCCCAGCTCGACTGCTCGTTCAATTTCTTCAAAGCCAACGGAATTAGGAGTAAATAAAATCTCATTTGATTTATATCCGGCTTTGAACCCAAACTCGGCTTCCTGCAATGAAACCACATCAATCTCCACCCCAAGCTTTTTCATCAACTTTAAAATGGCAACATTGGTTAGCGCCTTCGAAGCATATTTGATCTTCAGGTCTACGTTTTTAAAGGCTGACCTTAATTTATCTACCTGTTGGGCTATTTTTTCTCCATCATATACATATAAAGGAGTGCAATATTCTTTTGCAAGGCTTGTTAAAGAAATTCCTTGTATCTGGAATTGATTATTCACTTGTTGAGTCATTGTGTTCATAAAAGTTTGCAAAGATAACAGAAAGAAAGAATGTTGGTAGAGACAGATAATTTTTCAATTTTCCCTCATTTACCTCAATCTTCTCAACTCTTGCCTGAGATGGTCCCTGTTTACACCACGCTAAAAAGTTGCTCAATTTTTCTTCATCTCCTTCTGCTTCTATGTACACATCGCCATTTGGTAAATTTTTCACCTTTCCTTTCACTCGCAGTTCATTGGCTTTTTTTTCCGTACTTGCTCTGTAAAAAACACCCTGAACTTTGCCTTTTACTGTGATATTAAAATGCTTTTTCATTTTTTATTGAATTGAATTTTTGTGAATAGAGATCAAATAAAGCATCATTAAAGCATACAAAAATTATTTTTTCAAGGGAAGGATTTGTTCTTAGGAATTTAATTGTTGTAGACAAAGCAATTTCTGTAGCTTCTTCAAAAGGATAACCATACACACCGGTACTTATGGCAGGAAAAGCAATTGTCTTTATTTGATTTTGTACGGCTAGGTTTAATGAATTCAAATAACAATTACCAAGCATTTTTTCTTCATTACTCCTCCCATTGTTCCAGACAGGACCTACGGTATGAATTACATATTTTGCAGGAAGATTATATCCTTTGGTAAGTTTGGCCTCTCCTG
>Ga0196965_1000188_pt1 | contig 44364 bp, 59 predicted proteins | sample S1_20metaG_FD_148668 | JGI IMG/M metagenome (GOLD analysis project Ga0196965, IMG submission 148668) | Soil microbial communities from Anza Borrego desert, Southern California, United States - S1_20 | ecosystem: Environmental > Terrestrial > Soil > Desert | place: USA: California | collected...
GAATATTAGCCCATTGAGTTTCGAGCTGGTAATGAATCTCAATTCCGTTATCTGAAAGTCCTGAATTGAATGTGTGAACCTTTCCATCAGAGTCTCCAACAACCTGAGCAAGAGCAGAGCCTGTATCATATTGAGCCCCACAAGTGAATGAATGAGCATAAGAATAGATCGTCCATGTTTCTGTTGAGATCGTCCATCGAAGCACACAGTTAGTGATAATGAGGCCATTATCGAGTGTCACATTTCCTACTGAGAAATAGACATGATCACGATCTACCCATGAACTAATAAGATCGTAATTTGTTCGGAGGATATTTTTGATCACATCATCGACAGGTCGTGAGATCTCCATCGGCTGTGATTCACCTTTTCGCATTCTATAAATTCCAGTGGGATGATGCCAGTACATTCCATCTTTAGCCACAGAGATAGACTCATGAGAATATGTTCCCACATTAATTGATGGATCAGGCTCAGTCTCATTGATACTGAAGATCGGATACATATAATTATTCTTGAACATCCAGAGAATCTTTCCAAACTTCTTCGCTCCTGTAATATCCTCTCCGTCTCCAGGAGAAATATCAATATAATCACCCTCCCATGAAACGAGGCCAGTAGATGGATCGGGAAGAGTAGAGTAATAAGCTCGAGATGGATTTGATGGATTATTTAAAATCCATACTCGGCTTTTGAAGTTTTCAATAAAAAATCCGATAGGAGCACTTGCAGCATTTCCTGTGGTAATGAAACTATTTGCTGAAGCCCCATCCCAAATTGCAGTAGCATCAGCACCATTTACCATCCACACGAAATCAAGAAAGTTAGTGAATCGAGCTTTTTTCTGGGCAGTGAGTCCAGTTCGTTTTGAAGTCCATGTGCCTCCTGAGAGATAGTAGAGAGCAGTATTTACCACAGCGAGGAGACGGTTATCTGTTCCAGTACCTTGATCGAGGAATTGATGAAGTCCGAGAATGGCATCTCCAGCATCGATCTGAGATCCGAGAATAGTAACTCCAGGGCGAAGTTGAGTTGATCCTAATCGGTCAAAATGAAGATTAATAGCGAGTGAAACGCTATCTTTTGGAGCGAGGTATTCATCAACAACGGAATCTTGAACAACTCCATTACTGAAATTTCTCATTATGATCGGAAGATCTTCTCTTTGTTCTGGTGGCATATTTTATAAGTTATATCCTGCTGCAGCAGCTTCTTTAATAAAGGACGCCTTGAATTCTTCATCATCGATGTGCTTGATAACATCTCGAAGATATTTTACACTCGCATTGATGTTTTTCCCTGCTTCCCCACGTTTTGCTTGGAATGTTCCTGTGAGTCCACGATGATAGGCGACAAGGGCATCTGGCCAGTTCCCAGCTCTTTTATACAGATCATTAAGATAGAGAACTCCACCAGTGAGGTTATCATTAGGATTCTCGAAATTAGGTTTACGTCCATAAGTTTGTTCAAATAATTTAGTTATGTCTTTGGCGGTGTTTGGTGATATTTGAGCAATTCCTTTTCCACCTGTTGATGGATCAACAGCATTCGGATTATATGAACTTTCTTGCTGGAACATTGCTCCCGATAATTGAGGATTTACTTTCCCTTTTTTAGAAGCGTTTAGAAGCGTCTGGCGATATTCTTCAGGCACATGTCCTGGAGCTGGAATGTCAGGATCTTCCATTTCAGTTTCAGGCGTTCGAGTATAAGTAGTTTTTTCTCCAAACACTAATTTACTAAAGAGTCCTTGTTTTGAAGGAGTCTCAGTAAAAGGCCCTACGTCTGCACCTTGAGCTGATGCTTTTGGAACGAATAAAGGAATCTGAGGCATTGGCGTTGTCTTTCGCTCAATAACAGCAGGCGTAGTATTGGCCATGTTCATTGGTGGCATCATACTTTTTTGTGGTTGTGGGCTAAATTTTAGTGACCTTTCCATACGCTTTACTTTTATTAATTGCTGATGTATTCTATCAACATGCGGTTAATTTTCATTGGTGTCATTGTGGCTCTACTATCTGCTACAGGATTTTTAATTCCTGTTGCTGCTTTTATTGTTTACCTCGAGCTCACAAACAACTAATTACTTCAACGTCTTTTTTCCTCCATTCTTCACATACTTAATCGCTGCCTCGACAAATGCATCGATAGAAGTAAATCTCTCTGGATTTAATCCCTTAATAGCATTTATCACAGATTGAGAAATTCCTCCCCCTGTTTGGCTGGCGATTCCATCGACAATATTTTTCTGAATATCAGCAATCATTGCTGGAGTCACCTTAACGCCTGAAGCTTTCATGTCAGGATCATCAAGATAATCTTTCATGATTTTTGCTGTACTCTGAACATATTTCACAGCTTCACTTTGAACTTGCTGCTTCATTGATCCTGCAGCTGGATAATAAGTTTTATCTTTTGGATTGAATGAGTAGCTTCGAACTTTTGGAGCTGGAGCTTCAAAAGTAGTAGGAGCTGGTGGAGTGATAACTTTATCTGCAGCAACTCGTCCTCCACCATCAGGAAGAGCAAGAGTGTCTGGACGGCTAGAACTTCGATTAATTTTCTGTGCTGCAGGCTCGAATGTTGTAGGAGTTTTTGGAGGGGGAGTAACAATAGGATTACGTGCTGATCCAAGAGGCTGAGGAGCATCAAGCTTCGGAATAGCTTGAACTCGAGCACCTCGTTCTGCCAAGATTTTTTCAGCTTCAGCAATAACACTATATCCATTTGGTTGCTTCTCAAGTCTCTGGATAAGAGCTCGAGTCATCATTGTTGAGATCTTTGGATCTGCCATAAGCTGAGCAAGCTTATCTCCTGTGATAGCTCCTGAAAGTGTTCCAAGTGGGCCTCCTTGAGATCCTACGAGTCCTCCCACAATTCGGGAAGTGAATCGAGTCATTTTACCTCCTCTCATCACAGTTCCAGCTCGCTTTTCAAGAATTCGAATTGCACTAGCAAAATCTCCAAGTCGAGAATTCATCATTCGAATATTTGCATCATCCACAACCTCCTCGATCATTGTTTTTGCAACGTGACCCATTCGGAAATTCTGATCAGCCAACATATCAGCATCAGGATTACCAAACACTTTTTTAGATTTGAACCAGAGATCTTGTTTGATTTCATTAAATTCATCGATCTTCATAAGAGCTTTTCCATTTGATTCGAAGATCTTTCCTTGAGATCGATATGCTGCAACTTCGGCTCGAGCATGTTCGAGAGCTCGTTGTCGTGCAGTTCCTTTGAGTTGATTTGCTGATTCGAGAGCTCGGCGTTCGAATTCATTTAGATCGGCATATTTTCCAGAACTCTTAAGAACAGCTTTAAAGGCTGCATTTTCTGCAGCTGCTTTTGTTGAGAGCTCATCGATCGCTCGAGTAGGATCAAGCTTGCCTCCTTTACTCTCCAAAACGATTCCCTCTTTAGCCAAGAATTTTGGAGTATTTCGAGCCCATTTCTCTTCGATCTGTGCCATTCGAGGAGTGAGATTGAGTGATTGTCGATAAGCATTCTCAAGCTTTTCCATCTGCTTTACAGGATTCACAATGATATTAAGAGTCTTTTTTGCTGCAGCTTTTGCTGGAACACTTACTACTTTTGAAGTTGTAGACACGATATCCACAGGAGCTCCTTTAACTTTAGTAAGCGTTTTATTGATTCCTGTAGCACTAAGAGCCACTTGTTCAGGGCTCTCTTGTGTCCACTTATACAGATCTTCCACAGCTTTACCCACAGTTTCAGCTTTCTCGTTTTTGAGGATATTTACTCCTTTATCATAAGCCTGCTTAGTGTCTTTAGTGTTTAAATCAACTCCTGTAAGCTTTTTTACGCCTGCAGAGAATGCTCCAAGTGTGAAGTTACCGAATCCAGCAAGAGGATCATAAATACCTTTTCCGATCTTTTTTCCAGTATCAACAAATCCCTCGGCGATGTATTTTGTAGCATTTCCAGCACCATGCTCTTTATACATTCCGATAGTCTGAGCAGGAGCATGATAAAGAAGATCTTCAAGGTTTCTTCCTGTGTTAGCTACGATATTCACAGCAGGGCGAACAAGACCTTTTGCAGCCATTTCGAGAGGCTGTTCATCTTTCCCAACTTTCCAGTTTGGAATAAAGTGATGATCTTGTTCTACAGGTTGACCTTGTTCATCCACTTCTTCTTGTTGTGCCATTGGTGGAGCAACTTCGGCATAGCCAGGGTCTACTTCACTTCCAAAATACTGAGATGCTTCATCATCAGAAATAAAGTCAGGAAGTTCGGAGACTGTAACATCAGCCTTTCCGCCCATCTCTAACTCCATCATCTCTTCATCTGTTAAAAAATCTTTTGGCATATTATGCTTGTGAATTAAACGCCTTGGCGAATCTATTTATGTACTCTGGTACTGATGTTCCAGTTACATCTTTTGCATTGTTACCCTTGAAAGGTTTCCCACTGAACCATGCAGAGGCGACATCGAGCCCATCTCCGTATTGATTAATAAGATTTTTCATTTGATGTTTTGCAATCTTTTCTTGAAGTGCTGGATTTTTTAGGAATTCTTGAACAGTGATCGATCGACCAAGAGCTGCTTTACTCCATGATGGAATATTCTTTCCCATGATCTGATATTTTCCATATGCGTTATCTCCTGCATACATACCACTTTTTACTGTAGGCCCGATGGCGTCATATCGTTTTGAGCTTTCGATTGTCCCTATCGCTTCAGCTACGGCATCAACATCATTCACAGTAACTGGGATCGATTTAGGTGTTGATGCCGAACTCACTTTTCTCCAACCTCCGTCTACCTTTTCATATTCCACACCGTTCACTGTTTTCTTATCTGCTGCTGTTGCCTGATCGTAATTGATAAGATATGAACTTCCATCTTCTTCTCCTGTTTTCTTTTCGATCAATCGTGCTGATTCATCATAAAGATTCTTGTATTGTTTTCGAATACCGTTATATTTCTCATTAATGATTGCACTGAATTCATTTCGAACAGAGTCAGGAAGTTTACCTCCATCTGGCTTGAAGAGAGCATTGAATTTTGCAAATTGTCCCACGAACCAGTTACCAGAGGCTTGAGCTGTAGCGTATTCTGATTCTCGAACTACGGAAGTAGGATCGAGAGCTTTCATGAAATCGAAGATGGCAGCAAGATCTCCAGGGCCAGTCTTTCGTGAAAGAATGTTTTTTGTAGTAAGGTATTTATTCTGAACTTCATTAAATTGTTTTGTAACAGGACTTGTATTGTATTCAGATCGAATTTTATCCACCTGAGCTTCAGTTTTGTAATCCCATGTCTTAGAAGTTTCTCCATAAGCTTGCTTCTTAGTTGTTCCATATGGAACACCAAGATCTCGAGCCTCAGCCACAGAGAGAAGCTCATCATCCGCATCTTCTTCATCCTTAAGATCTTTAAGAATCTGAAGCTTTCGAAGTTCTTCTGAAGAAGCATCTTCCTGGACTCCGATCTCTGCATCGATTGATTTAATTGCATCATCATATTCAGCACCTTTATTTCGCATTGCAGCAATAGCCCCATCTGGAGTGACTCCAGTGAGATCTGCAGGAGCGAGAAGTTGCTTTGTTCGAATATCATCCTTTCGGGCATTCAACTGCTTAAGCTGTGGATTTCCTGTGACACTTCGAAGAAGTGTTTCACGAAAAACTTTATTAACGTCGAGATTGCCAACATCGCCGATTGTTGATGAAGCAGGGGCTTCACCCATTCCTCCTCCAGCCTGTTCATCATTTCTTGATGGAAGTGATGTGCCTGCAGGCTCATCAGCAAAAGTGAGAGCTCGGCTATTTGGCTCTCCTTTATATGCCAAATTACCAGCCTTAAGATCTGATAATATATCTCGTTCGATTACTGGAGCGAAAGTTCCACTTTCATCTCTCTTGTAAAACGATCCATTTATTTTTATAAATTCTGATGGCATATAATTTTATGAATATGAACGGCTTCTAAGGTTTCTGTTATACGCCTCTTGTCGTCGTAAGTTTTCATCTGATGCCAAAAGTCGTGCAAGAGTATCTGTCTTTTCTTTCTGTTCATATTCAAGATCTCCAGTGACTCCACCTCCAAAAGAAAGGCTTCGTCCACCCAATTGAGGCAGGGCAGTACTCATGAGATTATTTGAACCCCCTACACGTTCCGCTTTAGTTACGAGATCTCGGCCAGATCGGAATGCGATATCTGCTTTTTGAGCGAGTGCATCATTTGTGTCCACAGTGAGATCGTCATTAAATGTCTTTCGATTTGAAGAAAATGCGAGTCCTCGTTCTGCCATATCTTCATTTCCTGTTTTTCGCTCTCGATTTGCCTGACGAGTAATCTGGCCAGAGACTCGAGTGAGATCTACTCCGAGATCAGTGAGATTTGTCTCGAGATCCTTTTTAAGAAAATCGAGTTGCTGTTTATAAAATGGTGAAACAACTTTCTGAGCTTCATCAAGAAGTGATTTGTAATCTACAAGATCGAAAGATCCCATATCAAATCCTCCACCTCCATTTGATCCGCCCTCTCCACCTCCTGTCATTGCTGGATTGAATTGATATCCTGAAGCCACGAGAGCTTGTCCTGTGTTATATGCTGCAGATTGAATAGCGATGTAGGCTTTACTAATCGGGCCGAAATATCCAGGATTGCCTTGAGTATCGATCTTATTTGCATTTTGCCATGCAGTAACTGCAGCTTTTGTTTCGTTTCCGTAATTACCAGTTGCACCTGATGGAATCTGATATCCATTCTTAATAAGAAAATTCTGAAGATCCCGAACATCCTGGCCCTTCATTCCTGGAGTGAGATTTCGTTCAATTTTTGGAACTTCAATAAATCGATTATTGTTCGCATTGTAATCGAAGCTCTGGCCAGCATCGACATTATTTTGTTGAACAGTTGAATTCACCCCGAAAGCTCCCACAGTGGTTGTATTATTCTGTGTTGATTTCACTGAAATAGATCCATCAGCATTAAGTCGTGCTGGGCGATTTCCTCCAGCCATAATATCCATCGGCTGAAAGAGTTGATTTCTATAATTATTGAGAGCGTTTTCATAAGCTACGAAATCGGCTGCTGTAGCTTTTGGATTTTGTGACGGATGAGGAATGCCTCGGCGAACTTGTTCGAAAGCTGCTTCAGGAGAAAGTGTTCCCACTTTCATTGCTTCTCGTACTCGAGAGATATCTGAAGAGCCTAAAACATCAGCTTTATATCCTGATGGCTGCTGATATGTTTGAGTGCTTTGCTGTGGGCCGATAGGAAGTGATCGATTTTGCTGTGCTGCCTGGAACTCCGCTTGAGATGGATAATAGCCAGTCGCTGGAGATCCGTAAGGCGTTTCTGGACTATAAGTTGCTGAATAAGTTACTCGCATTTTATTTTAATTTTAATTTATTCGCCTTTATTATCTCTTCTAAAAGTTCCTGCATTTCTTCGACCATTTCTATTGCTGTTTGAGCCAGTAAGAGTGCATCTGTTTCTGTATTAATATCTTCTCTCGGCTTCAGCTGTCTCCCTATCACTTTCTCCAACCGTTTTCTGAGTTTTTCTTTTGTGAAGTCTTTCATATAATTATACTATTTTTAACGATGAGTTGATAGATGAGACTGTTTACAATGAGAGCTGAAATTGATAAATCGTTCCTGAAGATCCGTTGTTAGCCTGAGTATTTGGCACAGATGGAGTGGGATCAGAACCTCGAATTTGCTGTTGTCCTCCACCCATACCACCAGTACCAGCAGATGCAGTAATTGAGCCTCCGTTAGTAAGCTGATTGTACACAAGAATGATTACACCTCCGTTTCCACCAGCACCTCCTCCTCCGTTTCCTACCCAGAATGGGCCAGGGCCAACAGGATATCCTGAACTTGCTCCATTACCTCCGTCTCCACCATTACCTCCGTTTGCAGCAATAGATCCACTTGATCCAATGATTAGTTTACGAGCATAGATTGCAATGATGCCTCCGTTTCCACCACCACCACCTCCTCCTCCTCCATCAGCAGAAACTCCACCACCTGGAGGGCCACCTCCACCCCCTCCACCTGCAGTGCCTCCACCTGTATATTTAACACTCGATCCTGAAGAAGAAATATCGAGAAGTGTGGCAAGATGCCAGTTTGCAATAAGTTTACAATTTGCAGCTGTTGTCGTTCCACCAGCTCCACCTGCTCCTCCTGCTCCGTTACTTCCGTTTGTAGATGCTCCTCCTTGTTGACCAGCTACGCCTGCAGCAGATCCGATCGCATTTGTAACAGATGTTCCTGCCCCTCCTGGATTTTGCCCCCCACCGTTTCGGCCTCCTGCTCCTCCTGCTCCTGAAGCTGGAGCTCCTTTAAGATACCCATCAGCAAGTGAAGCTCCATTTCCTCCACCGTTATTCGGCCACATAGAACCGAAGCCGTTAGATCCATTACCACCATTTCGGGCGATCGATCCATTAACAGTAAGGGTGTTTTTTACGAAAATTCGATAGCCCCCTGGATTAAGAGTGACGCCAGAATTAACTGTTAAGTTATCGTAATATTTATCTGCTGTGAGCGTAGTGTTTGAAGATATTGTGGCATCACCGTCTGAACCGTCTCCGAAAGAAAAGATTCCCGAGTTTGTAATAACGTATTGAATCGTACTTCCTCCAATCTCTACATTTTCGAAGTGTGCAGCACCTGAAGCACTAATTCGTGTGGGGGCTGTAGAATAAGATCCATTTCCTGCTCCACTCCAGAAATTTCCATCAGTATCGATGTGAGCCGATGTCGCATCGTTTCCACCGATATGAATTTCATCCACAGTGACAGTGCCTCGAAAGACTCCATCGTTAAATTCAACAGATCCATTTGCTGAGATCTGCCATCCTTGAGTGCCTGATTTGAAATTGTATGATTCAAGATTTCCATCTCGAACAACAATTCCACCTGGGAGAATTCCATCTTGAATATCTCCAGCATCCACTGTTCCGCCTCCGCCTGCATTATTACTATATTCAGACGAGTTTAATACAGTTCCACCCTGCATCCCATTTCGGGGATCGTTTATGCGATAGAGTTGTTTACTATAATTTGAATATACGTCGTCCATTTTTTATTCTTGGCCTTGCAAGTGGCCGTTATCTGGTGAAAATCCTACGTCCTGCCCGATTCGCTGTCGCTTTTTCATTACTTCTTTTCTTCGAACATATTCGAGATAATCACTATTTTCTTCAGCCTTAATTGCTCCTCGTTTTTTCTTGTATTCGATTTTGAATTTAAGATATGAAACAAACATATCTACATCTGGCTCATCAAGAACATCAGCATCTGAATCGTATGCTGGGAGTGTTCGATAGAGATCCATGAAAATATTATTTCCATCATACGCTTCTTCAAATGGAACATTAAAGAAGATAGTATCTTCAAAAATAGTGTATGAAGTAGGAAGTCCGAAACTCACATTTTGCCAAACATTTGTACCCACAGCATGAGTGGCTGTAATAGATCCTGTTCCTGATGCTGGAATTCCTGAGAGAGTATTAGTTGAATTATTCTTCGCTGTATATGTGATTGTATTTGTTCCGATCGTAATTGATCCACTGTCCTCGAGATCTCGAGTATCAGTAAGAACGAGAGTTGTCTGTCCAACTGTAGGCTGAGTGGCTACTGTTGTTCGAGTGATCTTTTCATACCATTCATCCCATCGTCTTTTTGAAATATAAGGAATATTTTTTCCATCAGATCCGATGCGAAGTCCGAGAATGTTTTGTGCTGAATCAGGATTTCTGAGTGTTGCTGGAACAGCTACGGAATACTGACCCACAGTAATATTTCCTATATCTGTATTGAATGAAGTTCGGAAAGGCCATCGCTTTGATTCACTATCAAGCTCTCGTCGAGCTTCCCATAGAGATTCGTTCAAAAACTCGTCTGTAAGGGTCTTATCGATCGTTTCGCCCTTGTCGTCCAAGGCTCGCTTTTTGATCGAATAGACGGTGTTATAGGCGTAACCAGCCCCTGTTACCTCATCTGAATAGTCTGAATATGTCGTATCATTAGCATTTTTAAAGCGGATCTTGTATGCCTTAGTAATTGCATCTGAAACAGCTTCATAAAACGTTTCTAAAGCATCCACTCGAATAGATACAGTGGCGAGCACTGAATAAGATCCTCCCACCGATGTTGCTGAAGAGATCTCAACCTGATTATATGGAATGAATCGAACAACAGTCCCTCGGGCATGAGCGAATTTTGTAGTTCCAACAGTAGCTGTATTTGATGATATTGCACTCATCAAAACAATTTCAGTTTCTTCATGTCCTGGCTCTCCGATAATGAGATATTGATTTGCTGAAAAATTCTGGCCAGAAAGGAGTATAAGCGACGTTACCGCTGCTGAATAATCCTGGGCGAGATATGTTTTTTCAAATCCCGAAAGATCAGGAAGTCGAGCCCAGAGCTGATTCCCGATATCGCCTCTTTTTATTCTAAGCTGTGGTAATAATTGCATATAACTTTATGAATATAACTCTGCTAATTTTGCCTTTGTAATCGGGCCAAGTGTTCCCACTGGATCGATTCCATATTTTGCCTGAAACTTCTTTAATGCCTCTTTTGTCACTGGCCCGATATTCTCAGTGAAAGAAACATTTGATGGAAAGAATCCCTCGTATCGAAGAATTCTCTGTGTTGAAATAACTGATCCATCGAACACAGGACGATCGCCTCCTCCCTCATATTTGAAGTTCATAGGATAGGTGATAGCGAGAGATCGTTTTGAAAGCCATTCCTGATCCACGAGGCGACGTGAGATCCCTCCGAAATGTGCTGAGTCCTCGACAAGAAGAACCTTTCGGCCGTTATAGAGGAATGAATCAGTAAATGTTACGAAGTGACGAAGTGTAGATGGAGCATATCCATTAAGAGAACGATTGTATATTTGTGGCTGTAATTGTCCCCATTCTGAGCTTGTGAAGAAAGTCATGTAATGTACAGCTTTCCCTGTCGTCTGAATAACTGAAGCGATAACGTCGATATCTGCAGGAAGAACAATTTTCTTCCCCATTTTAAAGGCTTTACCGACTTCTTGGGCAGGAATAGAAATCTTCGCATTGTCTGCATCGGCATCTTCACTGATGAAAACTCCAGTAAGAAGTTTAAGCGTAACACCATCGCCGATGATCTTATATAAGTCATCAACACTCATCCCAGCTCCAGGCTTATTGAATCGGCGTTGATAAATATCTTCTTCTGAGAATTCGATCCAGACTCCATGGCGTAACCAGTAGTAAACTCCTACGAGCTTCTTCATTGAGAATGCTCCACACATAAAACTTCCGAACTGATTCAGCTCAGGAAAAACTCTCCATTTTGATTCAGGCTTTTCAGTCCAAATAGGCGTATTTGCTGAAGCAACGATTTCATCAAATTTGATATCGTCCTCTCGAGTTCCAACAGGATCTTTTGTTAAGAGAGCACCTGTAAAATCCTCTGGAAGTTTTTCAGGGGCTTTTACTGCGAATCCTTTGAATATGTTTTTTAAAAATTCGAGCATATATTATTTACTACTATTTTTAATAATTTCGATGTCTTTTTGAATGAGTTTGATACTACTGAGAATCTCTGAATTTACGTTTTGCTGATTTGATCGATCTAAATCACCATTGTTTGCGATTGCTTCTGTAACTCCTACAAGTTTCTCTATTGCTGCAGCATTTGAATCAATGCGAGTATTTTGAATTTGATCTATGTTTTTACCATCATTGATCCCCGAGATAAGCCACAAGGCGACCCCGACGACTGCCATGATAAGCCAAGAATTTTTACTAAGTGTATTAGTCAATGAATTAAAACTATCATTGTCTTTTACTGGCTTCATCATTTCAGCCATCACTTTTAATTGTTCGAGATCTACCTTTGCCATTGTCCTAAAAAAAATTATGTATAATTCGCTTCTTAATAAAATGTTAATGATGAGCTTGTATACTTAACTCATTAGAACTTAGTTTTATTAATATGAGCTTGCAAGTGTTGTTTTATCTTTATCTTCTCTTCTTTTGTCAGGACTGAATCATCGTGTCTGCCACACTTATTACATGACTCGTGATTATATCCTCCTCCGTCACTATGAAATCCCCCACAGGGGCAGAAAGACGGAGCTTTCAACCACCTGCAAAATTTTATAAAAGGACATGTTTTCATCGCATTTTTTTTCCCTTTATAAAATCTCGATTCGCCACATCCTCTAAATCTTTCACCTTATCCCAACTGAAAGGAAAAGATTTCGATTTTCCGTTTTTTAGAAAGATTGTGACAGTGCACGTTTCATAATCTGGCACAACTTTCTGAACAACCTGATCATCGAGGCGGAATCGACGATCGATTGTTGTTGATGCAGATAGTTCACAATCTTGTTTAGGAGAAGTTGCCACAGGCTTTGAATCAGGAACAGCAACGAAAGCACCTCCGAGAGCTGCGATTCCTACTATTGTTCCTGCAACGATTTTCTTTTTCATATATTTAGTCAAAAAAGATTAAGTCCTCTACATAAGGAGAGGGTGTTACTCCACCGCCTCCTGATTCTTTAAATGTAGCTACTAATGTTTGAGATCGGAGAAATTCTGTTGAGGTGAATGTTGCTGTTTGAGCTCCTGTTGAAGTAATTAATTTATCTTCGATTGCTTGCCATGTATATCGATCAAAGCCTTTTTGTTCGAGGCCATTTGAATATCCTGATCCAGCTGTATATCCCACTGTTACACCCTGATCTCCACCTGAACCAACACAACCGATTACAAGCTCTCCCGCCTGAGTGGTTGCAGCTGTTGCTCCTGAAGAGTGACTTTGAACATATCCTCCAGCAGTATTAGATGAAGTGTATACATCCAAGGGATTTGTAGTAACGAGGCCAGAATATTCTCTAACTTGAGTAATTGAATCGGCAAATACTCCATCAGCCCAGCCAATATTAATCACTGTTGATCCTCCTGAAATGTTATAAGCCATATACATCCAAGTCTTTCGTTCTTCCGTTTTATCCTGAATTAATGTCCATGTATTGCTTCGGCTATCTGTAATTGTATCTGGAACATCAGCCGATCCTGCAGTAATACAAGCCAAAAGAGTATTTCCTGTGGTTGTATTTGAAGTCATTGTCACTGTGTAGGAATTCACATATCCTCCACCGTTTTGAGATTTTGTTTGAACAAGTGCAGCTGCTCCATATACTGGATGAACTGGAATATATGAAACTCCAACAACCAGGGCGAGGATTGCGACACTCGATATGATTTTTTTAATGAAGTTTTTCATATATTTTATTCTCGTGTCCAAGTACCGAAGATACTAATGTTTACATAATTCACTGATCCTGAAGTTGCTCCGAATGTAACAGTGTTTAGTGCTGCAGCTGCTGAAGTGGCTGAAGAAATCGCTCCATCATCTGAGGTTGAAGTGGTAAGACAAGTGATTGTTTCACCGAAGAGAGTGATTGCTTTTGAAGTACCTCCCTCGACGTTGCATCGGATCGCTGTAACAGTATATCCATCAAGTTCGATCGGAAGCTGTTTTGTTCCTGATGAGACGAATGCCGGTGAAGTTGAACCGAGAGCAAAACTCATAATTCGATTCACTTTTCGAGAAGCCACGAATGCTGTATTTCCTGAATCAGCTACAAGTAATTGATTATCTGTAGTATCAAGGGCAATTTCTCCTGCAGTATCAACCACAGGGGCTGTACCATTAATTATTTCAAATGATGTTTTTCCTCCGAGATCGATTGATGTAGGAAGTGAGAGTGTGGGATTACCTGAAACTCCATCTCCATTTGTTACAGTGATTTCATTTGCTGTTCCTGTAATAGTTCTCTGTGACCATGCATCGGTTGTAGTTCGAACAGCAAATCCTGTTGATCCAAGTCCTTCAAGAGCTGAAAGATCATTCGCTAATGCGAGTGTGGGATTACCTGAAACTCCGTTTCCGTTAGTAACAGTGAGTCCTGCAGCTGGGCCTGTAAGTGTTCGGCCTGTAAATGTATCTGCAGCTGTTTGAACAAGAATTCCGTTAGTGTTATATGCAGCAAGAGATGTGAGTGTTGAATCGCCTGCTTGTTTTCCGTTAAAGGTTGACCAATCAGTTGTAGAAAGACATCCAACTACAGAGGCGGAGGCTGTATTACAATTAAGTGTATTTGTACTCCACGCCAATCCACTTCCTGCTGTTATCCGATTCGATGGTGTTGTGTAGAAAGTATTTAGATTCGTGATATCTGCAGAAAGGGGAATGGTATATCCTGATGTGAGACTGAGTGCAAGAGTTCCATCTGTTGTGATAGGACTTCCTGTAACAGTGAGCCCTGTAGGTGTTGTCATTGCCACACTTGTTACTGTTCCTGAGCTTCCTGATCCTCCGAGTCCGAGAGTAGATGTTGCCACCCATTTTACAGCTGATCCTGTACTCTGAAGCACCATTCCATTTGTTCCTGCTGAAGAGAGAGAATCGAATAATCCACCAGTGAGAACCATATCTCCAGTTACCGAAAGAGTTTTCCAAGGTGAAGTTGTTGCAATTCCGAAGTTTCCATTCACATCGATCACAGCTCGTTCAGTGAGAGATTTTGATGAGTTAGCCACCTGAAAAGCTAATCGTGAAAGAAGTCCTCCCGATCCTTGAGATGATGAAATTCGAGCTGTTGAGAATGCACCTGTATCGGTATACCAAGAAATACCAGGAGCAGCACCTGATGATGAGACGGAATTTCGAATACGGAGAGCGTCCTGAGTACCCGATGTTGAGCTGGCCACAATACTCATAAGGTATAGTGGGCTTGTTTGAGGTTGTACGAATTGAACGAAGTTATCAAAACTATTATCCGCTGCATTTCGAGCATTGAGCTGTAATACATTTCCCTGAACAGCAATTTCATATTTCCCAGCTGGACTTGTTTGATCTGTTTCAACAAATTCTATATCTGGATTTGGTGAATCAATTCGAAGATCATAATCAGCCCCTTGTGGGCTATTTGAAATTGTTCTTAATGCTCCATTTACAGAACTTGCATCCTGATTTACTACCTGGAGACGTGCTGTTGATTGTGATGTTGTTCCTACAGTAAGTTGATTATCTACTTGTAGAGCATTTGAAATTGTTGATGTTGCTGTTGAAGATGTGGCAGTAAAATGTGATCCTACTATCTGGCCAGCCACAGAGAGTTTTGCATAAGGTGATGTCGTTCCAATTCCGAAATTTCCACTTACTCCTGATATTTTTACACCTGCAGATCCGAGACTGAGATGAGCTTGTGTACTATCTTGTGCCCCTTGGAATTCAAGAGTATTAGCTGTATTGATATCAAACATCTTTATATCATCTCCAATTCTGAAAGCTTCTCCTGAAGATCCTCCTCCCTGGAAATAACTCGCTGAAGTGATCGGCCCTGCATCATATGAAATTGTTGACCCTCCCTTTGTCCAGTAATTAAGAAATGCTGGAAGTGTTGTTGATCCTGTAATGTATGATCCCACTCGAGCATCTGTATAAAACAATTTTGAACCCTCTACTATATTTGATGAACTAATATTAAGTGAAGATGTCGCTATTGATGTAAGAGCTGAAGCACTTGACCATCGAGCAAGATCTCCAGTTACTGGAGTTGTTGATGTTGAAATTGATCCGCCTCCACCGCCTCCTCCTGAAGAATCAGTTCCACAAGAGAAAACTCCCTGAGCATTCGTATCGATAGTGTCACAGTTTGCGAGAGATGGAATTTGAAGTCCCCATGTATTGAGTACAGGAGCAACTTTATTACTTACCACTTTCCAGAAGTTTTGAGATACCTGAGCCTGAGTCCAAAAAGGGGCTAAGAAAATTCCAAGTCCGATGGCTAATGCTGCAATTAATCTTTTTGTGCTAAATTTAGTTTTCATATATATATGTTATTCCCTCGCCACTCACTGAAGCATCGATGTAAATCAGATTAAGGTTATTCACTGATAAAGTAATCGTTCCAGTAGGTAAAAGCTCGATGCCTCGGGTGGCTGAAACTGTTGAACTCCCTACATAGATACTGCCTGTATTTGCTGATTTTGCCTGGATGGTGATTTTCTTTGCTGGAACTGATGATGATGAAAGTTGTACTGATGTTCCTGCAGTAGTAACTGTTTTATTTCCATCTCCGAATGATGAATTTCCTGATCCTCCGAAATTTGTAATCTGATCTCCATTCTCATCATAGACTGTGACAGGAACAGCAACCTGAACACCTTTCTTATCAAGCTCGAGTTTTCGATCATCATTTACCTCACTCCCGATTATTACTCGTTTGTTTTCTAGCATTTTATTCTTGTTCTAAATTCTTAAGGTTGATGAGATCGTTCTCTCGACGTGAGACTTTTTTCTCTCGAACTCGCATCTCGATTTCTTTTGATGCAACAGCTTCTTCTCGCTCTCGAATGCTATCTTCTCGAGATTTCATTTCTTTATCTGCTTTTGTTATTCGTTCAATATTGAGATCTACCACAGCCTGATCGTTTCGGAGCTTTTCTTCTCGGTCAAATAATTCATTTTCCTTTTCAGAGAGGGTAACTTTAAAAGCTTTAAGTTTATGTTCCTGATCAATAAGATCTGATTCCTGACTAGCAAGTTTTAATCCTTGAATTTCATTTGATCGTGCATCCAATGTATTCTTTTCAGCATCTGCTGTGTTTTTCGCTTCTTTTCCATTCAAGAGAGCTTCTCGATCAGAAAGAGTCTTTTTCTTTCGAATAATTTCCGCCTCTCCCACAGTGATAGCAAGCTCTCGCTCCTCGAGTTTCTTCTTTGCTGCAGTAAGTTTCTTTTGATCGTCAGTAAGACCATCTCGAGCTCGTTGCACATCTTTCATTGCATCCTCGGCTTCATGAAGTTTTATTCGAGCCTGATTTTCTATCTCTTTAGCAAGATCTTCAATCTTTTCTGCATTTTGTTCTTTCTCGAGGACGCTCTTTTCACGAGAAAGGAGCTCGGCATTCTTTGAAGCTTCAGCTTTTCGCTTTTTATCTTCAATTAAATCGAGCTCCTTTAACGCTGTCTTTTTTTCTTCAGTGATTTCGAAGAGATCTTCTTCAGCTTTTTCTATTTGCTTTACGATGATATCTCGTTCTGTTCTCTGAGTATTAAGATCACTAACATCACGCTGAAGATCCTCAATTTCTTTTTCGAGATTATTCTTTTGTGTTAGTAAATCTTGTGACATTTATTTAAGAGTTACAGGTGTTGATGTGTAGAATCGGAGGATAACGTCGAGGAATGATTTTGCAATCATAAGACCTCCAACTTCAGGATATGCAGTCTGAAAGATTGCAATTGCTCCGATCACAGCCTGGATGGTTGCAATCCAGAATACTTTTGAAGCTAAGATTGATTTTGCGAACTGTTGCATAAATTTAAATAATTAAACTTTGATAATACTTATGGAAGAACAATGATCTTCACCGCTGCAGTTGATCCTGAAGCGTTACTGATGAAGATGTTTGAAATCTCTCCATCAAAAACGAGAGGACTATCTGTAGAGGCTACAGTGATTGCATCATTTGTAGTTTTGTTGAACTTCACAGAAATAGTCTGATCTGTTCGGATGATCACACGTCCTGGATGAGAATCATGAGATGTTCCAGGGCCGATCTTTGAAAGAAAGCCAGCCTGTTCAGCGTCTACATCATAGTCAGTTGTTGCTGTTACGACATTGAACTCTAAACTTTCGTAATATGGGCTTCGTTTTGTATTTGTTGCATCGAGCATATGTTTTTAAATTATATTATTTAAATTCCTATCTCTACCCCTGGCAGGGGGCAGAGTAGGAATTCAAAAGCTATTAAGAGTTTGTATTCTTTGAACCAACCCATCCTCGTGCATCGTTGTGACCGATGTCGAACATCATAGTTGTCTTGTACTGGATTTCTCCTGTCTTAAACACTACATTTGGGCCTTCCAACTGGATCGGCTGTGACTCCTTGTACTGGAATCCGTATTCATCGTTCACCATTGATGAATCAAACATAAACCAGTAGCTGGTATTTGTTTTGATCCATGGATTCTCGATTACTTCGTATTCTGGAGCTGCAGCTGCATCATTATTTGCAGTTGATGGCATTGATCGTGGGCCTCCTGACTTGATATTAGCCAAGATTTCCTTAGCTCGGAAAGCAACAGAGTGTCCCTTTCGAGTCATAAGTTTATCGAGGTTGATATCCATCAATTCTCCCTTTGGATCTTTGATCAATGAGGCTGTTCGGTGAGCTGCTTTGATAGCATCGTAATCGATGTCCATGTTCACAGTTGAACCGTCAGTAATTTCATTGTTCCAGTTTGCACCTCCATCTTCTCGAGTGTGAGCAGTCGTAATGAATGCAACACCATCTCCACCAGCATTTGATACAGAGTAGTTTCCACCTCCATCATCAGCTGTGTAAGAAGTTGCCCATGCATTGTCGAGGCGATCAGCACAGAGCTTCTCTCGCTTTCGTTCACATGATGAGATGAGAGCTTTTACAACTCGTTCCAAATCTCGCTTCTTAATTCCGAACTTCCACATCTTCTTTGTTACGGGAAGAAGTTTTCCGTACTCAACCTGAGTATAAGTTTTGTCGAATCCTTGAACTGGTACTTCTGAATTGATTACAGCATTTTCTACAATTCGATCAGCTGTTCCTAAGCCTGAAAGAGATGAGTCTTTACTGTAATAATCAGTAACACCTGAGACAACATTGAAATATTTGTCATAGAATGACTTTTTTTCCAATGATGATTGCTTCAAGAAAATATCCTGAATGGCTACGTCTGTAAGATCTACAGCATCACCTAAGGTAAGTGCTCCTGCTGGCATATGTTATTGATACTAAATGAATAAATTTCTACAAAAGAACTAAAAATGCTGATTCTACTAAGCTACTTAAGCAGCGTCGTAATCAACACCTGTACCTACGAGAACCTTTCCGAGAATTCGATTGTCTGAGGTTGCACCGATAGTTCCATCCTGGATGAATCCTACGGCCTGAGTTGTAACGTCAGTACCTGAGTTATTCACAGTGTTTTCATCTGTGAATGCCATTCGATCTCCGTTGTGTGAAACGTTTGAAGCGTTTGCACTTTGTACTTCTACTGTTTCTGTACCATCGAGCTCAATAGCTTCTACTTCAGATGCTGAAGTTGCAGCCTTTACCACGATAGCCTTGCGAGTGTGATGAGCACTTGAAGAAGTTACTTTAGCCCATGTTGCAGAGCCTGCACCTAATTCAAGAAGATCTCCCACAGCAACAGTAAGAGAAGATACAGGAAGAAGGACATGTCCTAAATCTCGATCAGTCTTTACGATTTTAAATCCTGCTGGCATATGTTAAGAATTATCAATACTATTAATTTCCTCCTCCGTCCAACCACCATGGAGCATTTGCTGTTTCTGGGCTGCAGATAACTTGCCAGTTCCATTGTTCTTGTTTTTGGGAGCAGGATTATTTCCGCCTCCTGAAGATCCTCCACCCATTGAGGCTCTACGAGTCCGAGCTACGATCGCATTTTTTTGTGGGATCGTTTTCTTCGTGGTGAATCGATTCGGAAATCTTTTTACTACTTGCTCGTGAGCTTTTGTAAATAATTTCGGAATGAGTTTTGCATCCTTTGGTGTAGCAAATAGTGAGAGCTCCTCGAGAATGGCATTGTAGAGTTTATCATCAGGGTCATTCTTTGGGAGGTACTCAGGATGTGCTGAGAAGAAAGCGTCCTGAGCTGATTTATGAGTTTCCTCATAAGTCTGCTTTTGGAGATCTTCTTTCTTAACAAATCCTTTCGCTTTAATAACACGCTCTATGAGCTCAATGTTATCAGGATCAACGTCACTAAGATCGTCGTCGTTAGATTCGGGTGGAATTGTGGAATGTACAATGTCCTTGATGCCTCTCTTGTCTCTTCGCTGTCCTCGTTTTTCAACGATTCGTTTTCGAGCTTCTTCGATCTCTCGATCGATATCAGTGAGATTGCCATCTAACTCCCTTTCGGTTGCTAGTAAGCCATCAAGAACTCTCTTCTTTTCAGCGGCATCGGCTGGAGGTGTATCATCTTCATCATCATCCTCAGAATCATCTTCTTCGGAATCCTCTTCAGAATCCTCTTCATCCTCGTCCTCTTCGCCTGTTTTTTTAGCCTCGGAAGTGTCGGCTGGAGTTTCATCTTCTCCGTCTTGATCATCATCAGTGTGATCATCAAGTTCATTATCTTCCTCTGAGTCGATGTCCTCTGCTGTTTCTTCTGTTTCCACAGCATCAGGAGCATCTGAGTCAGTAAATTCTGGATTTAAGTTTAATTTTGGCATTTGATTTTTACTCTAGTTTACAAACGGCTCTCATAGAGGAGGAGAGAAATGCTTAATAAATAAAAAGACCCACATCCAGGGGGTCTTTGGGCACTCCAATATTTATAGAAAACTTATCGTAGGAAAGGCGTAACAAACCTAGTAATAAGAAAATATATTTATTAGAGGGCTTAAAGACCCACTGGATATATCCTTTTACGCCTTATTACTTGAAAGAACTTTAAATTTTTTTAACTTTCTTCACTACTTTCTTCTCCAACTTCATCAATCCTTTTCCTTTCGGAGCTGGAACTGATTTAATTGCAGATTTTCCCATCTTCATATAACCGTCACTTGTTCCCATTCGTCCGATCTTTCGAGCTGCTGCTCCGAAACCTGCCATGACTGATGCACCCTTTGCAGCAGCCTTACCTACTTCTTTAGCAATAGCAGGCTTTGCAGGAGCGATTGCAGCTGCTCCAGCTTTTGCTACACCCATTGCCATTTTCTTTGCTTTCTTTAGCATGTGATTAATTAATTACTAAATGGTGACTTAATTGCATTACGTGAGTAATACTTATTTAAATTCTCTCGAACTTTATTGCACCACTCTCGAACTCCATTTTCACCTTGAGCTCGTGAGATTCGCTTGCTTCGGCGATCTACACCCTTGATCTTTTCATTTTCATCAGCAGGGCTGTATTTATTAGGCACAATAATATCGATCTGGAAATCAGTTGTATCATCGAAGTTATGAATTTCGATAGGGAATTCTGGAGAGAGAATATCATCGGCAATCTTTCGAAACTTTGCAGGGACATAAATTCCCTCTGGGGCTTCGTATGTTTCCTCAGCATCTTTTGCTGAAATAGGATTTTCTATACTAGGAGCTTTTGCAGATCCTGTAATGATTTCTCGATCTTCTTTTCGTTCCTGAATTCCTTGAGCTGTGAAATCAACAAGAGTGCCGATTGCATTTGTGAGCTTGTCGAGTCCACTGATAACTTTATCCAACTTTTCATCTTGTGAAAGAACTACAGACTTCTTTTTAGAAACTGTTTTTTTTGCTTTTGGCATAATGTTGTTTAGCTTCAGTTTTTAGCTCTCGTGAAGTGGAGAGATTATGTTAATATTTTCCTAATAATTATATCACAAGTAGGCTCGTCTATAAATAGACTGTGCATAACTCTTATCCGAAACGCTGTCGAACAAGACTTCTCATGTTTCCCTTACTGATCGTCACCTGATTTGTTTCAGGATTCAATGTGAATTCTAAGAGCACATTTACCATTCCACCTTTTGGAATCATAGCCCCTGTAGTAATACCCACCATCTTTGTGAACTTCGTCACTTTCGTCTGCTTTACGAATGGATCGATAAGAGCATCTTGCTCTTCAAGAGATCCGAGCATGAAGAAGATTCCCCATAACTGATCTTTTTTTACCACAGCGGATTTGTCTCCGATTGTTAGGCGGATATATTTTCCTTTAACGTGATCGTTCCAATTCACTTCAGCAACGACATCATTCCCTCGGCCACTTACATCGTGAACCGCCCCTTTGTGATGTTCAAAATCGGGATTTGGATTTTTATTCGCCATATGACATGTTTTCTAATTCTTTTAAAAAGATATCTAACGCTCGAGGCATCTCTTCATTTGCAATAGCCTGCTTCACTGTTTCCCATTCCGATTCTCTAACGAGAGATCGTGAACGCCACTGAAGCTTTAATTCTTCAGCAAGCGATTGTAGGAGCTCGAATGAACGACCTCCTACGATCTGCTGTGCTAATTGAACTTCGCCTTTTGTATATTTTGCCATAGATATCTACTACGTTTTCATTATGTTCGCTATATCTGCAGCTGGATTTGTAGGCCCTGCAATATCTGATGGGGGTACTACAGTTTCAGCATTTGGATCTTGAGCGTTAGGATCTTGCTCAGCTCCAGCCTTAACAAACATTTCTTGTCCTGGAGGAGTTTCCACAAACCATGCATCAGGCAACCAGTCTCGAGGATCTTTCTTATATGTTTCGATAATCTGAATCGCTGGCTTCTTTGCAACTTCTGGAGGAGCAGTAAGAAGAGGAATAACAATATTCGCCATTTCGATTGTAGTAGTTCGCTCGAGCAATTCACTATCAGCGATAATAGATTGTCCTTTTACAACAATAACTCCCTCCCATGATAGATCTTCAGGCTTGAGTGTAAAGAAATCTTCTTTCTGACTTTTTACAATTGTTCCTGTTTCTTTTTCTCGTTCAAGCTTAAGAGGAATCTCTTTATATTCTTCTTCAAATTCTGGAGGCACTCCATCATTATCTTCTGTCATTTGATCGAGCTCGAATAGTTCGATGTAACGATCTTCAGCAATCAATTTGATTTTAGGAATAGCATAAAGATCTTCAATGATACCCATAGAAATATATGCATCGATCTCGAGTGCATCAGTGATATTTTCAAGAGGGGTCTTTAGTCGCTTGAGTGCAGCTTCTCGGGCCTGTGAAATTTCAAATGCAGTTTTACCAGTCACTTCACCTGAAAGACCTTTAGTGATTCCTGTCGCTTCTTCCATGGCATTCTCTTGGATCTCGAGTCCCATCCATGCATCTCTTCCAGGGCCTGGAATTTCATTCCATTTAACATTCTGAGGATTTGTAACTTGTCGCCCTCGGCCTGGAGCTGTTTTCATTTGGCCATCAGCTTCGAGTGTATCAGTACCCTCATAAAAGAATTCCTTATAGATCGAAAGTACCAATTGATCCATAGTCATATTTCGAATCTTCATATGAAGCTTGTGATCATTTCGCATCGCCTCATATACTCCAATACCCTCGATATCTCGATCGTTTCGAAGAGTCCATGGAGCAGTAAAGAGAGAGAGTCTCTTATTCTTCGGACGCTTTGGAATAGGCTCATTCACAAGAACAATACCATCTTCAGTCTCAACATAAAACATATCTCGGCCGAGATTTTCATAGAACCATACTCGCTCTTGAATTGCTGCCACTCCTTTTGTTTGAGTAGCTCCCTCTGCATTATCCACAGGAGAGAGAACCTTTTCAGTAGGATTTACGAATTTAAAGTTTGGAAGATGTCCGAACTGTTCTTTTAATTTATCCCATGAGTAATCCTTGTACCACATATTGTCATTGCAACTGAAAGGATTTCCCACAACTGCAGCATCATCAAACCAACACTGCCAAGGGCTCATACTCTCTCGGAAGATATCGTCATAGTATGTATGTTCAACAGGAACATATTTATTCTTTCCAGTCTTAGGATTGTATTCAGAAAGATCTGAAACAGTTCGCTTCACTGTGAGAGGATATGTTCGGCCAACACCCATTCCATACTTCGCTTGATTAAATACAAAAGGCTTTAAGAATGCAGATTTTGAGTGAGCGATTTCCCAGCTTCGGCGATAGAGATCTGCCATCAATTCATTATTCTTTTTGTACTTCTTAGCACCAGGCGAAAAGACTGCAGTAGGATTTCGATCAACGATAATCCCGAGAGCAGTCTGAATCTTTATATATGGATTTGGTGGAACTGAATCTTCAACCCATGCATCATCTTTATTAAGGATTTGCTGTGAAGATCTCCAGCCATTTTCATCATCACTCACTAGAACTTTTTTGCCAGGTGTTCCATCAATAGTATGTGGAACATAAGCTTTATCTGCAGCCTTCCAGATTTCCTCGACTTTCTTATTTCGTCGATTCTCCATGAGTTGCTGTTTTCGCTGAGCGAAAAACTCTTGAGCTGCTTTATCTTCTGGAGTACGTCGATAGCCTTTTGCCCCCTCTTGTTGAGCTTTAAGCTCTTTTTTAAGTTCTAATGATGTAGGCATATAATCTTATTTTTCAATGACACACGATATGTCAGAGGCGTTAATAATCCAAAAAGTTTTTACGCCTTGACCGAGATCTAATTGAAAGTCATTTGGAATTACTTTCGGATATAAAATGACATCGCCTTTTTTATATTCATCTGAACCTGATTCAATTACTACACCTTGAGCAATTTGATCGGCTTCTTTCATCTGCTTTGGAATAAAGATTCCTGAAGCTGTTTTTTCCTTGTCCTCTCCCTGCACCTCTGAACTAAAAATAACTTGATTGTTTTTTGGTATAAGTTTCATAAGTAAAATAATTATAACACAACTGATCTATTAAATTATACACCTTTGAACCGATCGAGCCTGATCGGATCATCCTTAATGATTCCCATCTTTCGATGGAAGTCTTTCATCTTTCTCTCGACATGCGTTTGCTGTGAGGCTGTACGCTTTGATTTAATCGTCTGCAAGAAATATCTATCAGTATCCGCTGCGTGATCTTCACCATCAGAATCAAGATCTTCGAGATTAATATCACTGTGGATAAGTCCTGGAATTGTACGAATAGAATCAACACAGGTGTTGAAATACTTCATACGAGGCTCAGTCTCTGCAGTCCATTTGAGCATTTGATGCATGATTGTCCATCCAGCAATTCGATCTTTATGAGAGGGAATAAGTAGAGGAATATTTGTCCCCATCTTACCCACTCCATTTTTCTTAAAGATCTCGGCAATCGTTTCGCCTGCTCCAGTTTTTGTGAAGATAGCAGCATCGGCCACAACATACTCGAGCACCTCGCCCTCTCCATAGTTTGCATCGTTAGTAATTCGAGTTACTTCTTTTGCAATATCCTCAGCTTCCCATCGATCAGACCCATCCTCTTTATTCACATACAACTCTCGATAACAATAAACGTTCCCACTTTCATCGAGGGCATACCATTTGAAACATGCAGGCTTTGCACGTCCATGATCGTATGCACCGAATTTTCTCCAGCTCACAGGAATTCGGAATGGAGTAACAACATGCTTCACTGGATTCCATTCATTGAAGTACTGGCCAGCAAATACATCCCATCGACCATATCTCCAGGCTTGTCTCAAATTCTCTGGCAACCCATCGAGGAATGCGACATAGCCAGGGTCATTTTTCATCAAGATCGGATTATCCTCGATTGTTGCTGGAATAAAGATTCTTCCTCGACCAGTAATAGGATCAAGAAAAGGAGTTCCAGGCGGAGCTGGATCAATAAAGCGAGCTTTAATCCATGCATGTCCTTTACCTCCAGGATTTGCAGTAGCAAAAACTTCAGCAGGCAACTCTGGCACAGTAGATCGACATGATGAAAGCAACTTTAAATAACGTTCTTCACTAACGATTTGCTGTAGCTCTTCAAGTACCATTCGCTGATATTCTTGACCTTGATATTTTTCATAAGCATTATCATCTTTGAAGTGACCTGTTCGAATTATGCCACCAGACTTGAAGCGGATCTCTGCAGGATTTCCCACGATCTCAGCACCCATCGGCAAAAAGAGACGCTTAGCTTTATCGAGCCAGTCTTTTAAATCGTCACCATTCTTACGAATAACAAGCCCACGAAAAAGAGGGTGATGAATATCACGAGATATCCATGCTCGGCCAGCCTCTGATTTCCCTCCTCCTCGAGCACCTCCATAAAGTAATTCATATATACGCCACGTTAAAGCTTCCGTTTGCTTACCCTCTTGAGGCTTCCATTCTAATTGAGGTGATATTACTGCGTCTGACATTTAAATCTTATCGTAAATAGTAAGCTTAACGCTGCTTCTTCTTGCTTCAGGATCATCAGCACATTCATCACAGATGAACTGGCCAGGCGGAACTTTGTTCTTGCATGAATAGCATTTCGCTGGCTGTTCTTTTTTTTCTTTCTTTTTCATTTAGTTTCCAAAACGTTCTTTCGGAGCTGGTAAATAAACAACCATCGGCTTATTAAGTGAGCCATCAGGATTTTGTATATCAAGAGATTCTTTTGCTTTACCATGAGCACGATCGAGCAACGCTTGAAGAGCTTTGTTATCTGGACGCTGCTTTGTTAAGAAATAATATGCATCTAAATCCATATCATATCCATCATCCTCGTTACCATTAAGCTTATTAAGATATGCAACTATCTCATCATCATCAGTCACAATCTTCGGCTTTTTATTTCCGATCTTCACTCGCTTCCCTTTTACAGTTTTATAAAGCGGATCAATTCGATAAAGAACCTGTATGCCTTTAGCAATAGATACTTGAGAATTAATAAGAGAGTCAGTGATTTCGAGAATGCGATCATTCATTTTCTTCGTGATCTTCTCTTTCTCAATAGTCTTAGCGTTTCGCTTCCCTCGTTTATTGAAGCCACCTTTTCGGCCTGCTGCTGCTCTTATCTCTGATAAATTCTTTTTAATACTCATAAAGCGTGATTTTGCCACAAATAGCAAATAGCAAATAATATTTAGTATATCATTTTATAGCCGAGTCAGTATAGAATAATCAAAATTCTCTACTAATTCATAACGCTTATTGAGCGTTCTATCTGCCATAGTGTGCGTGTCTTTATACACTCCAGGCTTACCTGTAAGCACTTTAGTCAACCACTTATCCCTCTTTCTGCCTGCGATCAATATATGAAAATTATTTCCTTTCTGTTTATAGATTTGATTACGTCTGATAATGTGTCTCATCGATTCTCATTATTGCTATTCTTCGATGAGCTCCACTGTCAGATTTTCCCCCTCGATCTCCATAATCCTTTCATTCGCTTTGATGCTTGATGTTCGAACTTCTTCACTCACAACATCCCCTTTTATAATGATTTTATATTTTGCCATAACTATTCTTCGCCGTTAGCTTTTGATAAGTCCGCTTCCATATCCTTTAATGCTTCTTTAAGCATGAGAATATTTTGTTTGAGATATTTTTTCACATCAATTCTCACAGAAAAAGCCATTGATTGCTCTCCGATCTGATATGAATATTTCTTCTTAACCTCGCTTGTATCTTTGCTTAATACTTCTTTTGCCATAACGATTTAATTAAATTTGTAATTCATGCCAAAGCTGGATCTAAAAATCCGAGTCCTCTTTGATTATCATCTTCATCATCTTCATCTTCATCCTTAATAGGATTCATATATCCGAGATCAATTGCTTTTTGTTCTGCATCTTCAAGAGATAAATTTTCATGATTACGAAAATACGAAACGATTCCAACTGTTCCATCTTCTTGAAAGATCTTATCCAACGTTGCCTTTTGATTATTGTTTATCATGGTGATTATTTTTTAAAATAAATATTCTTACCCTCTCCATGCCCGATCTCATGCTGAAAGATCTGAGCAAATGAACCTTGTAACATCTTCTCAACTTTCTTCAATCCCTCTCCATCAGGTATTTCATATTCGACCAATATCTGAAGATATCGCTTCACCAGTTTCGGCTGGCGATATGGGAATGACATGCATCCCTCTTTAACTTCTCTTAAAGAGTCCTCTTCATATCCTTTAACCCGAGGATTAATGATTACATGACTCTGAAGATACTCCATTAAATCAGGATGGATAATAACTGGATCTCTATTCAATACAAAAAAGTTAAAGTGATCATCAGTCACTTGTGCATGATGAATGGCATATGGAGTGAATGGAGACTTTCCGAAATCTCCTGCAGTGATAAACACTTCAAGATCTTCAACCTCTTTCTTAATCTGAGTAAAAGATTCTACAGGCTTTGAAACATTATAATTATATTGAAGCTTCATGATTATTTTTTAATTCTTGCTTTTACCATCATGACAGCATGAGCCTTTCTTTTATTCTTAGGAGTTTTCGCCCATCTCTTCTTAGCAAGTTCGCTCATTAACTTCTTTCTTTCATCAACTGGAATAGATAACATTCTTTTTCTACTTGCTTTGGAGTGTTTTTCTGACATGAAAGCATTATAAAGATTTTTTTATTTATCGCAAGTGGATAACGCTGCAGTTACCACAAAAGGGGGCTGAGTCCGCTTGCATACCTTGCATACGGGGGTATGCAAGCATTTTTTGGCCACAGTTAAGGCTAGTTCTCTATATTTGCATACCTTGCATACCTTTTTATATAAAAGAGTAAAGAGGGGATAGATAGGGAAAACAGGGGGAGAGAGTAACACAGAGGGGGAGGTATATATAGGCAAAAGGTATGCAAGGGTATGCAAGTTGAAAAAAATCTCTCTCCTGTGGCTAACTATAGCCCTATAATCGCTTGCATACCTTTCATCATTTAGGTGTGCAAGTTGCATACCTTTTAAGCAAAAAGACCCCTTAAGGAGTCTTTTTTTCACTAAATTTGATCATTTCCCGAATTTTTTTCTTCCGTTCAATACATTTTTTTTTAAGGGCTGGAGAGTCTTTTCTGGCTTTTTTCAATTCGAGGTATGCAAACCGATCTCTATAATATTTCCCCATTTCTTCCACAATATATCGATGCTGTTCATTGCCGAATTCTGCTCTAAATCCTGGGAACTGATTTTCAAATTGCTGCATGAAAAGGGCAAGGCTTATCTATTGGATCTTCATCAGGCTCATATCGCATCGAGATCGTTCCAGTATCACGACAGTGCACACATACCTCTGTAACTTCACACGCAAGGCCACATTTTGCACACATGAAATCCGTTCCATCACCATATTCAATCGCTTCTCGTCTACAGCATTTTGATATAAGTTCTTTTTCATCGGTCGCTGTTGTTTTCATGTTGAGCTTCTTGATCAATTTCTTCTAATAATTTTTCGACGCTTTTATCTTTCTTCTTTCGCTTTTCTTCTTTACCATGATGAGCCTTCCATTCCGTCATTCCTGTCATATCATCTATTCGCTTATGAAATTCAGGATCTAATAAATGGGCTACTGATGCTCCATGACGTGGATCTTTACGAGGTGACATATAAGTATTTAGTTATAGATACAATAATAATGGCTGAGAACATACAGAGGATAATGACGATCGGAAACAGATATCCTATACACAGTAGAGCTCCATAAAATGAATACCGAGCCATACTATCGATAATTAACTGGTACTTCTTCAGTAAAATATCGAACGCCATCCAATTCAATTCCCTCTTTCATAGCCTTTCGAATAGCCACTTCATTCGGCAATATATATTCAACTGGCAATAATGTTACATCCATAACTTCAAACTTTTTTCGAGTTTCAAACTTCACGAGCCCTGCATCAGTAGAGATCTTTTTTTCTGGCTTATCAAGCTCTTCAATTTTCTTGACCGCTGTTTCGAGTTTAAGATTTCCCTTTCCTGCTCCGATTCTCTTTTCGATTTTATCTTCTTCAGCTTTTTGGATTGCCACTTTCTCAGTTTGATACACACTCATCTTCTTTCGGAGTGTTGCCACAGCTTCCTCATGCATCTCTTCAAGAGTTGCCCATCGTTCTTTTTCTCTCTTAATGATTGCTTTTGCTGGGGCGATTACTGTATTTTTTTCTTCTTCGATAGCGTCGAGATATTGATTTAACTTTGAAAGTGTCTCAACTGCTACTTTCATTTCTTTTTCTGAACTGATCTTGATTCCTTTCGCTTGTTCAGCAAGTGGAGAGATCTTCTTTTCATATATTACTGTTACATCTTTTGATTCCGCCTTTTTTATGTTTTTCATGCGATTTAAAAATATTCGATTATGTACTCAATAGACTTCTTCACTTCAAAATCATTCACATGCTCTGCCATAACTCGGAGAGCTTCGATCAATACTTTCGGATCTTTATTGAAATCGTATTGAATCGAGTCGAGATTTCGAACTAATAAGTCTATTTCATTCATAAAATTTAATTATTTGATTAATTGCTTCCCCTCTGCGATCTGCTTCAAGTATTCTTTTAATGTGAGTCCTAACTTGAGAGCCTGCATTTTTAGCTTTGCCCGAGTATCTAAAGATATTCGAATCATTGCATCTCCGTTATCCTTTGTTGTTTTCATCTTCTGATTGTAGTGACTTAGCGAATAACATTGCTGCTTTAAGACTGAAGAACTGAGTTTGACCCTCTTGATTTGGTAATATCACGAGATATGTACCACTCACATGAGGAACTAATCGAACTCCATTTTTATATTTAATTGTTTTTAAGTTCATAATGATAAATGTTTTATGATACGTGACGAGCGTATCTTATAGAGAGTCGAACCCTTTCGGCTCTCTAAAGATCTACTAGTCGCAATGATTAAATGATTTTGCTTCTCCGTTCCACACTCTGAGATAATTCATTGAGCCTCTGTAATCGAGTGAACTCTTGAAACATTCTTGAGTGTATGACCCATCAAAACTTGTCTTTGGCTTTACTGCTCGGAATTCCTTTTCATCTGCAAACTCATCACTTGGCACTGACTTTCCTGATAAGAATCCTGTATGCTCTTCCTTACTCTTAAGCTTTCGGATAATCACTGTCTTTGGAGTTTCTCGTACTACTTTGTAATAATCTACGATTGTCATTGAGTAACCCCACACATTCACTAATATTTTATCTTTCATATGTTTTACAGCTATTTATTATTAATTAACCTTTATAAATACAGTATAATCCCTCCTGTCTAACTTGTCAACGTTGTCTAACTAGTAAGACACAATAAAAATAGCTTGTCAAATTTACCGTAAGTTATCCACATGCGATGATTGACTCGTATTGATACGGTCGTGCTATGATATATAAATGCTAAAAAAACATAAGATACATTTTCATATTTATAAACAGCACGAGTTAGAGAATTCGGAGAAAATCCGAAAGGGTCTTATGTCCCTTCAGCAGTTCTCTAACTCGTTTTGTTTGGAAATTTTATGAGCAAAAATCCTTTAGTAAAAAAATATGGGAGCGAGGCTCGTTGGGTAACTTGGAAGTTTCAAGTTCGAAAAGGAAAATCGACAAAAGTCCCACACACAATAATGGGAGATCTCGCATCGAGTACGAATCCCGATGATTGGAGTACATATGAAGAGGTTAAGAATTTTGCAGATGTAACTGGAATCATTTTTACACCTGAACAAAAATTACTCGGAATTGATATCGATCATATTATCGAAAAAGATGGATCAGTTCCCGATCATATTCAAAAGTTTATAGATCTATGTGATACATATACAGAAATTTCACCATCGGGAACAGGTCTGCATTTATATTTAGATGTAACAGAATCATTCCCACTCGAGGCGAATAAAAAAGCACCGTTTGAACTTTATACAAAAGGAAGATATTTCACAGTCACAGAAAAATCATTCGGCAAAGCAAAAGAAGTTCGAACCGTAACACCTGAAGAAGCAAACAAAATTCTTGCATCGATCGGCTACCCATGGAAAGAAGAGGATGAAGAGGAATCAGATCAGCAAACTCTTGCAGTTGTAAACAATAAGCAACCTATTGTAAACACCATTGTCAACCTGAATGATGATGAGGTATTGGCGAAGATGTTCGCATCAGAAAAGAATGGAGCAAAAGCAAAATCTCTTTATGATGGGGCTGCGGATATTAAAGATAAATCCTCTGCAGATCTCGCCCTGTGTTCGTTCTTAGCCTTTTATACTCGAAAAGATTCAACACAGATGGAGCGAATCTGGCTCAGCTCTCCACTCGGCTCACGAAAGAAAACACAAAAGCGAAAAGACTATCGAGAGGCTACTATCGAAAAAGCTATAAAGGGATGTAAAGAAGTTTATGAACCATCAGCAAAAGTAAAAACAGAAAAATTAAATGATCAGCTTGACCTTGATTTGCTTTTCACGTACTACAAGGACACAAAAGTCTATACACAAAATACTGAGAACATGTGTCGAATACTTCGGAAGCATCCAGAATTTGCTGGTACTCTTCGATATGATGCATTCAAAAATGTTATTGAAATTAAGGTAAATGGTAAATGGAGAACAGTAGAAGATAATGATGCTGTAAATCTTCAAACTCAAATTCAAATTCTTTTTTCTTATTTCGGAAAGGTGGGCAAAGACATGGTGTATGACGCTCTTATTAAAGTTGCAAAAGAAAATACAATGGACTCGGCCATTGATTACATCACATCGATCAAATGGGATGGAGTAGCTCGGCTTGATAATTGGCTTACTCATGTTTATGGAGTTCCTGAAGATCTTTATCATAAAGCAGTGGGCTCAAACTGGCTCAAGGGATTAGTGAAGCGTATTGTTGAGCCTGGCTGTAAATTCGATTATGTTTTAGTACTCGAGGGAGAGCAGGGAACACGAAAATCAACCTCGCTTCATATTCTTGGAGGTGACTGGCATGTCGAGACTGCAATGAGTACCGATTCAAAAGATTTCTTCATGCAATTTGCAGGAAAAGCGATTATTGAATTTTCAGAGGGTGAAACTTTGAATAGAACGGAAGTGAAAAGAATGAAAGCAATCATTACAATGCAGAGCGATAAATATCGCCCTCCATATGAAAGAAGTTCTCAAGATTTCCCTCGCCGATGTGTATTCGCTATGACCACAAATCAGACTGAATATCTTAAGGATGAAACAGGAAATCGCCGATGGTTGCCGATTACGGTTGCACTTCCTGAAGCTAATATCGATTGGTTGAAAGATAATCGGGATCAACTTTATGCAGAGGCATATCATAGAGTACATAACTTGAAAGAGACTATTTATGAATTTCCGAAAGAAGAAACTCGAGCAGCTCAGGAAGCTCGAAGAATTCGAGAGCCGAATACAGATCTTGTAGTCGATTGGTATTTCAACAAACTCTCAAAAGACAAGAGAGAGGATGGAATTACAGTGAATCAAGTTTATCGAGATGCATTCCATGGCGGATATCCATCAAAGCCACTTGATCGATATAACGAAATGAATATCGCCGATATTTTAAAGACATCTCTTAAGCTCACGAAACGGAGAGTGATGTATAACGGAGTGCAGAGTATTCGCTGGTATAACACAGCAGGATTATCGAAAGAAGAAGTTGAGAAAATTATTCACATAATGTCAGTCGATCGAGAAGATGATGAGACTGAAGATGAAGATTGGTAACATGACCCCCGAACAAGAAAAAGAATTTGATGAGATCTTTTATGAGCCCGAGCACGTTGCAGGAATTGGATCATGTTGGTGTGGTGTTACCTACACAAAAGAAGATGGAGTGACTCATATTAATCATGTATCTCAGAGAGAAAAAATAAAAGCATTTATAAATAGAATCCATGGCAAATCCATTCCCAGCAAAATTTGATAGTGCATGTAACTCATGCGGAGACTCCATCGACGAGGGCTCAGATACTTATGCAGTAAACAATTTATTTGTTTGCAAAACATGTGCTGAAGCCGAGGGAGCTATCTGTATTTGTGGCAACGTGAAGAAGCCCACATTCGATAAATGTTATGACTGTTTCAAAGAAGATAAAGAAGATTCTGAATGGAATCCCCTTGCAGATTAACTTACGGTAAATTATAATAGAGGCGTATAAATTAATTAGATAACATGACTCAAGAAAAGGCGTTAGAGGTTTTGAAAACAGGAGCGAATGTTTTTCTTACTGGAGAGCCAGGATCAGGAAAGACTTTCACTATAAATAAATATATTGCTTGGCTCGAGGAGCGAGGGCGATATGCTGAAGTTACAGCATCCACTGGAATTGCAGCAACTCATATTAATGGAAGCACCATTCACTCATGGTGTGGGATTGGAACAAAATCACATATTACTGATGAAGAGATCGAACAGATTTTAAGTAAGCCATGGGTAATCAAGAAGCTGGCTGGAGCTCGAGTTCTTATTATCGATGAGATCTCCATGCTCAACGCTCAAATGATCGAGGATGTAGATCGCATTCTCTCAGTGGCGAATAATACCGTTTGGGATGGAACGCCATTCGGAGGGCTTCAGGTGATTTTTGTGGGAGATTTTTATCAGCTTCCGCCTGTATCAAAAGAAAAAAAGAAGCCCTCTTCATTTGCTTTTGAAGCTAAAGCCTGGGAATCAGCCAAGCCTGTTATTTGTTATCTCACAGAACAGCATCGACAGAGTGACCCTCTTTTTCTTGAAATTCTCACAGCTCTGCGCCAGAGCACTCTCACAGAGAAGCATATCTCTGTGTTGAATAAACATGTACGACGGCCGAAAGAGGGCGAGCAGATTACAAAACTTTATACACACAATAAAGATGTAGATGCTATTAATGCCTTTGAACTTTCCAAAATTAAAGCTGAACAGCATGAGTTTGAAATGATCGGCACTGGTATTCCAGCATTGATCGAAGCTCTGAAGCGAAGTTGTATCTCTCCAGAAATTCTCAAACTAAAAAAGGGGGCTCTCGTAATGTTTACTCGGAATAAGTTTATTGATGATGAGACTATCTATGTGAATGGAACGATTGGAACAGTTGTGGGATTTGAAAACGGTCGGCCAGTTGTAGAGACAAAAGATGGAAAGGAAATTCTTGTTGAACCTGCAACGTGGGAAATTAAGGAAAAAAATAAAGTTCTTGCATCGATCACACAAATCCCTCTCCGCTTGGCTTGGGCTATCACAGTTCACAAATCTCAAGGCATGAGCTTGGATGCAGCAATGATGGATTTATCAAAAGCATTTGAATTCGGGCAGGGCTACGTTGCCCTCTCTCGAGTTCGATCGCTCGAGGGATTGTATCTCGTGGGCTTTAATGAACAAGCTCTCAAGATGCATCCGAAAGTAATTATTAAAGATGCTGAATTTCGTAATCAGCAATTATAAAAACATGAGACTATCAATCGACAATCGTGATGTAAGAGCTGTATTTAGTTTTACCCCTCGTCAATATCTTTTAGTAAGAGTTGAAGATTTAAGAGAGCCGATGCCAGGAGAAATATATAACTTTATCTGGACACTTTGCCCTCGCATCGATCGAAGTGAAAAAGGTAAAGATGATGATATTGGTTTACCTGTTTTGTACCTATCAGATGCCGAGGCGAGTGTTTTAAAAGAATCAGGTTTTGCTTATAGAGATGAAAGAGATTAAGCCAAAATTCAATAAGAAGAGAAAATTCTCCTGGTCAGCAATGAGCTCTTTCGATTGGGATAAAGAGCAGTGGTGGGAAAAATATTGTCTCCATGGAGATTGTACTCGAGAGAAGTGTGTCATTTTTAAGGATGGTAAAAACATTTGCCCCCTTGCAGTGAAAACTGTTGAGATGGCATTCGGCTCGAAGATCGGAAAGAAGCTCGAAACAGATCCGAGTTATCTTCCCATGATTACTCGCCAGTCAAAAATGGAGCATGAGTTTTCAGTGAAATTTGGCAAGATCGAATTAGTAGGCTTCGCCGATTCTTTCTGTGATAAAACATTCAGAAAACTCGAAGAATATAAAACAGGAAAGACAGGGCCGAATCAATGGTCACAGAAAAAAGCTGATGAGCATGGTCAGATTACAATGTATCTTCTTATGAATTGGATTGCTCGAAAAATTCGGCCTGAAGAAGTTGAATGCTGCATTCACTGGATGCCCACTCAACAGAATGGAGATTTCACTATTTCATTTGTGAAGCCGATTCAGAAGAATATAAAACACTTCAAAACAAAAAGAACAATGAAAGACATTCGAGAGTTTGGAGCTCGAATAAATAAGACTTGGAAAGAGATGGAGGAGTACGCTAAAAATCACCCTCCTTATATTTTACCGTAAGTTATCCACAGTTGCATAATTTATCGCAAGTAGTAGAATAAACATCAGGAAACGCTTTGAAGATAGAGAGGCGGTAGCAATGATTTAATTGCTTAAACGGTCAAACGAGTCTCTCTATCTTCAGTGCATTTCATGCTGAAAAGGTCGAGCTGAAGATAATTAAAAAGATAATATATAAGATAAATAATTAGATAATATTTTATGGCAAAAGAAGCAAAAAAAGAAACAGGATTGATGAGTAAGGTTGATCAGGAAGCACTAGCAGCACTCAAGGCAGATTACCCTACAGAAGCGACATTCAACAGAACAATTCTTCCACGTCTCGCTCTTGCATCTCAGGATGTAACAGAGGGAGAGGGAAAGAAAATGAAAGTAATCACAGAGGCTGGAACATTCTTCACTGAAGAAGAGGGTGAAGAAGAAAACGAAGAGGGAAAAAAGATCTGGGAGAAAAACGAAATTGGAACAAGTATCGAGGGAGTGATTCTCTTTCAGCGAAAACAACTTCGTTACTATGATCAAGAAAACGAAGAATATACCTCTTCATCTGTTTATGATTCAGATGATCAAATCATTCCACTCTTTAAAGATAAAAAAGAAGTGGCTCGAGGTACTCCAAAAGAATTAAAGGCTCTCAAGAAATTCAAGTTTATTGGTGAAGATGGAAAAGTGAAGAGTAAACTTGAAGATAATCGAATCCTTTACGTTCTCTATAAAGAAAAAGTTTTTCAACTTAATCTCCGAGGAACATCGATGTATGCATATATGACATACACTCGAGATCTTCAAAAAAAGGGATTAGTTCCTCCAGCAGTTCTCACAGCTTTTAGTTCTGAAGCTAAACAGAAAGGAAAGATCAAATGGAATCAAATGACATTTGAAATGAAGCGAACTCTTAATACAAAAGAGATCCAAGAAGCTGTTAAGCATGTTCAAGAAGTAAAAGCTGCAGTTACTGCAGAAAAGGAATTCTACGCTTCACGACAATCTGAAGCAGCTGAAGAAGCTGACTCAGATGAGGATGATGAAGAAGAAGAGGATTTCTAAATTATAAATTCGGTTTTAAGTTTTAAGGCGTATGGCAGAAGATCAAAAAACATTCGGGTTTGATGAGGCACTAAGACTCATTAAAGAGGGCAAGCGAGTTGGCCGAGTATCATGGAAAAATGCTCTCTGTGTGTTCTTAGTCCAGGGATCACAATTCATGGTGAATCGCCCTCCATTAAATCAGTTCTATCCAGAGGGCACTGAGATCACATATCGTCCACACATTGATGTGGTGAATGCTGATCACAGCATCGGTACATGGTCGCCATCAAATGGTGACGTGTTGGCTGATGATTGGTATGAGTTGAATCCTCTCTCTGCATAAAGGTCGTTTTATCAAGCGTAATTGTTCAAAACAAATGCCATCAAAATCAAAAAAGGCAGCTCCAAAAAAGGCTACAGCAAAAAAGACTGTTGCTAAGAAAACAGTAAAGAAAGGAAAGAAGTAATTACTTTTCTATTCAGTGCCAGATTACTCTGGCTCTGGATTAGCAAAATAATTAAAAAAAATGCGTAAACATAAGAATAAAAAACGGTGGGATTTCTGGCTAAAGATAGTTATCTATTTAGTTTTAGCTATAGGACTTGGGCTCTCTGCAAAACTTCAAATTGGCCAGCCTTGGCATTTACTTTGTTTCACTCCATCTTATTTCCTTTTAATCCATATAATCGGAGAGGCTATTAAATTTGAGAGATTAAATAAAGATATGGCTGAACTTAAAATGTATAGATGGGTTTACGGTTTAGATCTTGATCTTAAAGAACAACATGATAAGACCAGAGTATAAAAGAATAAAGAAACTCTGTCCTCATTGCCCTATCTGTAAAGAAGAGCTCTCAGGAAATAACAGCATCATGAATCCCTGGAATTGTTCATGTGGTGTATGGGTGGCAGTAGGACATAATTTTATTGGCCAATACGATATCCAAAAGAAATTAGATATATGAATATACCAAACGAAGAATTTCTTGAAGCATTAGATAAAGCTGAAAAGCTTGGATATCAAAGAGGAGTGAAAACTGTTTTCATTAATCTCTTTTCTAAAATGGAGAAAGATAAAATGATGATGATAAGTTTTATGACATTAAAAAAGATCTGGGAAGAATTTGAAAAAAATGAATCTTAAAAATGAAAAAGAAATACAGGATTATGTTTTGAAAAATGGGAAAGAATATTCTCCTCGAGTTTTGCCTAAAGATATTCGACGAGGGCCAGTTTGCCATTGTTTTGATAACTGTGCTTTAGTCGCTCTTTATAATAAGAAATATAAATATGTAGAGGGATATGCTACAAATCCTATTACTAAAGAATGGATGGCTCACGCCTGGCTTACTGATGGAGAGAATGCATATGATCCTACATGGTTAGGCTTTGATGATTTTGGAAGAGAAGTGCCGATGCCGAGTCGATATGTTGGAATTGAAATGCCGATAAAAAATGTCGTAAAGATCATGCTAAAGACAGAACGTGCTGGAGTTTTAGTGAATGCATGGAGAGTTCCTGAATTAGCTGAATTAGTTCCACTTGTTATATGAAAAAAGACATAATAAAACTAAATAACGAGACATCGATGGATCTTTTGAAGTTCCGTTCTCAAATGTCATTACTCCAGGCTTCAACAGGGGGCGGTAAAAGCTGGGCAATTCGCCGAATTCTTGAACAGTCTTTCGGAAAGATTCCACATATCATATTAGACACAGAGGGAGAGTTTGCAACGCTTCGAGAAAAATATGATTACATTCTTATTGGTAAAGGATATGAAATTGCTGCAGATCCTAAGACTGCACATCTTATGGCTCTTCGCCTGTGGGAAGAGGGCGTTTCAGCTATTATAGATCTATATGAACTCACTCCATGGGATCGAGCTCTCTTCGTGAAGAACTTTGTGAATGCAATGATTAACGCTCCAAAAAAACTTTGGAATCCTGTTCTCTTGGTAATTGATGAGGCTCATGAATATGCACCCGAGGGCGATCGAACAGAGTCAGGTCGAGCTCTTCATCTTCTTGCATCGAAAGGACGTAAGCGACAGATTGGAGTTATCTTTGCAACTCAGCGAATTGCTACACTTTCAAAAAATGTGGTTGCTGCATGTAAAAATAAACTCATTGGATATACCTCTCTTATGAATGACATGAAGAGAGCAGCCGATGAATTAGGCTTTAATAAAGAGGAGATGATCTCGCTTCGAAAATTAGACCCAGGAGAATTTTTTGCTTTTGGCCCTGCAATCTCAAAAGATATTATTAAGGCTCGAATTGGTGAAGTGCTCACAACTCATGGGAGCGATCAAAAGACTGTGGGTAAGGTTGCACCAGCCTCAGATAAAGTAAAAAAAGCTCTAGCAAAATTGGCAGATCTTCCACAGGAAATGAAGAATGAAGAGGATCTCATTCAGAGTTTGAAAAATAAGATTACAAATCTTGAGATTGAGAATCGAGAGATGCGATCACATCCACTCATTCAGACTACAGATCCTAAAGACACAGAAAAACAGATAAGTCAGGCTCTACAAAAAAGAGATAAACAATGGGAGACTGTATTGAAAGGCTGGATGAATCACGTTCAGAAGCTCACTTCATTTATTGAAAAAGCTCGAAACATGTTTATTACAGCAAATTTTTCAAGCGAACTAAAAGACGCTCCTGATCGATTGGATGGGAACTTTCATATTCCTGTTATTAAGAAACGTGAAATTCCAAAAGTTGAAGATGTCCGAGGAGATAGACTTCATGCTGAGATACTTCAGAATGGATTTAAAACTGAATATACTGGAGAACAAAAATTCGGAAAGTGCTCTAAACTCATAGCGTCATATTTATATAATGCTAGAGAATCAAGAACAAAAACTCAAGTTGCAGTGGCAACTGGATATTCTCAAGGGTCTGGCGGTTTTAATAATTCTATTTCCGAGCTTTCTGCAGCTGGGATCATTAAGCGTGATGCAGGGAATCTTTCTTTTATCGGTGGCACTCTTGGCCCTGAGTTGTATGAACAAGTAGATCTCTCTCTTGAAAAATGGCTTCCAAAATTCGGGGCATGTCCTCGAGCTATTTGGACGTTCATGCTTGAAAATGTTTTACCATCAAATCCCGATGGAGTTGTTTCAAAAGAAACTATTGCTGAAGCTACAAACTACTCTCCAGGATCTGGTGGATTTAATAACTCTCTTTCTCAACTTTCTGCACTTGGGCTTATTGAACGTGCACAAGGAGGGATTCGAATTAATCCCGAAGTACTACATCTATGAAAAAGATAATTGTTACTAAATATAAAGACAATCTCGCAAAAAGAGCTATGACAGTTGCTGATTCTGAATCTGTTTTTGTGGGTGATGAGGATATGACTGTTTCTGATGGATATCACACAATGGATGAATTATATGATCACAGGATGATTCTTTACATCTCTCTGTGTAGATCTCTTCGAAACAATGAACGCATGACTCGAAACACAATGAGATATGAAGTGTGGAGATCGAAACTTCATTCAGATGGAACATTTATTCCTGATTGGTTTATTTTAGGAATTGGGATCGAGCCAGGTAAGCAGATCACGTATCATATACCGAATAAGCTTTGGAATGAAACTCATTTTGCAACCACATTGGAAAGAGCTCCCGAATGGGATAAGCATAATTCCTATGATGTATTAGTAAGATTAAGACAACTATAATGGGATTAAATTTCAGACACAGCTCGGCTCAGTGGAGCTACTCGGGATTTATGAGATTTAGAGAGAGACTCGCTGAAGCGGAGGGGATCGAACTAAAAAAAATGTGGGGATTTGGTGAACCGTTTCTTCCATGGAAGCCGGTAAAGAATGATATAAAACATTTTCTGAATCATTCTGATTGTGACGGCCAGATCGGGCCAGCAAAATTAAAACTGATTTATCCGATTATCGAAAGAATTGTTACACCATGGGAACATGATCACGATAGAGCAAATGCATTAGAGTTAGTCGAGACAATGAAAAAATGTATAAAGAAAAAACAACCTTTAATATTTCAATGAGTACTATAGCTCCACATCAACAAGCCTTTAAAGATACAGCCCGAGATTATGAGGGATGCTGGTTTGGTACTGGTTGCACAAAAACTCGAACGTGTCTCTACGCTGTGCAGGAATACGAGGGAAGTATTTTAGTCTTAGCTCCAAAAACAACCGTACAAAAAAAACAGTGGCAATATGAGGCTGAAGTTTTGAAAATGAAAACTCCTGTAGTTATGAGTAAGGAAACATTTCGCCGAGATCATCAGAGCCTGCCGAAATACGATGTTCTTATTCTCGAGGAGGCTCATTACTTTTTAGGCGTTACACCGTACACAAGACAGCGGAATAAGGTGAAGATCCCGAAAGCCTCTCAATTATACGAAGCTGTACAGTGGTATATCAAGAAATATAAGCCAAAACGAGTAATTCTGGCCACAGCGACCCCTAATAAGACGCCTATGAGTGTTTGGGCAGCTGCTCAAATACTCGGCTATAAATGGGATTTCTACAAGTTTAGAGAGACATTCTATTTTGTGCTTCCGATGGATCGGGGATATGGTCAGCAGATCTATGCTCAGAAACGAGATGAGGCATCGATGGAGCGTCTGGCAAAAGCCACTCAAAAGATCGGGAAAGTTCTCAGTTTAAAAGACATCCGAGATGTTCCCGATCAGGTCTTTATGGATAAAGAATTTGAACTCACTGCAGCACAAAAAAAGGCTCTAAAGGATCTCCCCTCTTTATTTTCAGGAGATACATCACTTCGATCAAAACAACATCAAATAGAAAATGGAATTCTTTATCGAGATATCTTTAATGAAAAAACAGGAAAGGTTGAAAGGACAGTAACTTATTTTCCGAATGAAAAACTCGATTACATTATAGAGAGAGCAATCGAATTCAAGAAGATGGTAATTTTTGCCAGCTATACAGCTCAGGTGGATATGATCGCCAAGGCTTTAGAAAAAGAGGGAAAGAAAGTATTTATTTTGGACTCTCGAACAAAAGACAGAAAAGTTATTGAGACACAGATGGAGGCATTAGAAAGTGCTTATATAGTAGCCCAGGCGAGCGTTAGTAGTGAATGGGAAGCGAAATCCTGCCCTGTGATGATATTTGCATCTCTAACAAATAGGAATCTTGATTACATTCAAGGCAAGGGAAGAATTCAGCGGTACGATAAAGTGAAGAAAAATATATATATTCACTTAAAGACAATGGGGGATAATAGCATTGATGAGAAATGGTTTAACACAATCATGAGTGGGAAAGATTTTAATGAAGCGATTTATGAAAAAGAGTGAGGCCACACAACATTCAAAAATATCTGCATGGATCAGATATTTCATGGAAAAATATGAGCAGAATGTGAAAGTCGAGCTCAAACACAGTAGAGGTAAAACATCGATGCCTTACGATTGTTTTGAAGAACATCAGCTTCCCGATCTTATCTCATTTCAAAACGGAGCTGCATTCATTTATAAATTTCCTGATACTGGATATGAAAGAAAGCCTGTGGATTTTCTTGGAGCGAGAGGGGGGGTGAGTTTCGTGGCTGTTCGATTCCCGAAAGTGATTACCATAATAAATATCGATCGATGGCTGGCAGAAGAAGCGAAGCTAGAACGTAAATCAATAACAGTAGAGAGGGCGGAGGAGATAGCTTTTCAAATAATAAAAATATAATGAAAACACCAGGAATAGAAAAAAAGAAATGTGCTCATACAGGATGCCCTCGAAATGCAATGTTCGAAAGAACATATTGCTATGGCCATCATTACAGTCGCCTCGAGCACGATATCAGTCTCTCTCAAAAGCAGAGGGGGCGAACTAAGAACGTTTATTATTCACCCACATTAAAAAGATGAGAAAAACTTGGCTTATAACAGATACACATTTCGGGCATAAGATGCTTCTTAATCATGGGAGGCCAGAACATTTCTCAGATCTCATTTTTGAAAATCTCCAGAAATTAGTGCAGCCAGGAGATACACTTATTCATCTTGGCGATATTTGCATTGGAGATGATGAAAAGTGGAATAACTGCTTCACCCATCTTTTACTTTCACCCAGCATCAAAAAGATCTTAGTAAAGGGAAATCATGATAATAAAAGTGACAATTGGTATTTAGATCATGGATGGGACTTTGTGTGTGAAATGTTTTGGGGACGGTACTTCGGCCAGCAGATTATCTTTAGTCACATTCCTGTGAAAAAAGATGCAGATTTTGCTCCACATTTTCAGCCCACTATGAATATCCATGGGCACTTTCATGGAAATAATCACAGGATGGAGGATTTCACTAAAGATTCATCTATCTATGATAGGCACTATTATTACGATATAGCTCCTGATATATGGGATTATAAGCCTGTACAAATTGGAGAAGTGATCAGATATCACGAAAAGAAGAAAGTGAGAATCTGTGCATATCCACCAGACCAAGCTCAGCAAAAGTGATACTATTATAGTAGAACTCGTTCCGAAAGGAATCCATGAAATACAGTTTCAGAGCATCGACGAGCCTTTGTCTTAAGGCACGATGCGAAGCCCCTCGTCAACGGAGGACGTATGACTCTGAGAAGCCACGTTCGCAACGTGCTGTCCGATCTAAATCGGTACGGCACAAGCCAGCGTCTCGGGCGTGAGCCCACGCTAAGCGATGTCGACGCATTGTGCGACAACTACGAGCGACACGTACCCATCTACACGATCCACAGCTTCACTGTCGCTGAAGCGGATCAACACCAACTGCCACTCTTCCAGGAGGTCGTCCATGAACGACAGTGTCCAGAATGCGGCACTCTCCGAGGGCGTGACGGTCAAGTCCCTTCTTGTCCGCATAGCCACTGAACAGGGCTTCACCGATGCGGAAAGCGTCGGCACAAACTGGTGGAGGCGGCATCGGTCAAACGCCTCCATCTTCCTGCGACAGTGCCCCCTCGTCCGAAACTACTGCGAGCAGCTGATCGACCACAATCAGCGTCTCCCACTCTCCATCGCTTCTTAAGGAGGTGATCAAAATCTCATCAGCGGAGCTGATGCACTGGGAATGGATTCCCAACAAAAAACAGGCTGATCAGAACCATTCTGACCAGCCTGTTATTTATTCTATAATTCCCTCGTTTTTATATTCTAGTATTTCGAATCCTTGAAATGTGAACGGTGTTCCTTTTGAAGATCCTGAGAGATTCATTTTAAATCGTTTCCCTTTCATATCTCTTATATTATTGAACATCGTCTCGGGCTCTTTGAGTGATCCAAGAGCCTTTATTTCTGAGATATTGTCTTTATCTTTTCTGAAGCCCACTTTTCCGCCTGCAGCATTTTCATGAACTCCTGCAATTTTATTGATTACTTTTGTTTCACTTCGGAGGCCGAGAATATTAGTCCATTGAGTTTCGAGCTGGTAATGAATCTCAATTCCGTTATCTGAAAGTCCTGAATTGAATGTGTGAACCTTTCCATCAGAGTCTCCAACAACCTGAGCAAGAGCAGAGCCTGTATCATATTGAGCA
>Ga0196965_1000189_pt1 | contig 44269 bp, 47 predicted proteins | sample S1_20metaG_FD_148668 | JGI IMG/M metagenome (GOLD analysis project Ga0196965, IMG submission 148668) | Soil microbial communities from Anza Borrego desert, Southern California, United States - S1_20 | ecosystem: Environmental > Terrestrial > Soil > Desert | place: USA: California | collected...
TATATGTTTTCGCAACGATCATTCTTGGCCTGCTTGCCGTATTCTCCGGTGCGATGATCGGCAAAGCATTGTCTTCGCAGGCCTGATTACCGAATCTGATTTTTTAGGAATCCCTCAATTGTGCTACACGGAACGATGAAAGGTTTCGAGTCGATCTTGATCATCAAAACTTTTCCGCTTATCTGATAGGAGCCCTTTATTGCGCTTCCAAACACACTCACCTCAAATGCGCCCGAGGCGTCATCGCCCGCGAATGTGCCACCCTGGCTTTGTACGGCATTACGGGCACGATCTAAAACCGATTCGGCGGATCCTGAAAAAGGAAAAGAGAAGTTACACATATATGGTAGTATATGCTGCGAGATAAAAGAAAACCGTGCCCTCGGAACTTTGAGGAAGGATTCTTTCCAAAATCAACCGACTGTAGAAAAAATTCACCCTTAATTTCTTTTGTGGTATGCACTTTCTGATCATCAGGAACAATTTTTTCTGTTGCTTCCCTGATATGTGCCGCTATTTGTTACCCTCCGTTTTGTGGATATTAGTTTTCCGCGCCTTTGGTTCGGTTGATGACCCTAAGCCAATAATCGTGTCCCAGTACCCGGTTTCAACCCCGGAGGAAACTCCTCGCCTCATTACTCTGAGCGATCTTATTATTGAATTTGAAGATGATGAGGACGATGAGGACGAAGATGATCATGAACTCATCCTCCAGGTCGACGGCGGATCCAATTATTACGTCGATGGTCAAATCATAACACCGATAACGGACTACAATGGAGATCTTTCAATTCCAGTGAGGGTATATTCAGGAGATGAGGTTAGCAATACATATAACCTTGCTGTGACGGTATCGCCTCTGAATGACCCACCGATGATTGTTGGGCAAACGTCATTGCAGACAAATGAAGATGCAGCAATTGAACTGTCGCTTTCTCATCTTACCGTAACAGATCCTGATAACTCGTATCCAGATGATTTTACGATCGCAGTTTATTCAGGCACAAACTATACAAATTCAGGTAGTTTCATCACGCCTGCATTAAATTATTATGGGCTAATCGAAGTACCTGTGACAGTCAACGATGGCGCGTCGACAAGCAATACATTTAATGTACAAATATCAGTGAGTTCGGTAAACGATGCTCCTGTCATCATTGGGCAGTCAGCATCACTTGTTATCGGTGAGAACGAATCGGTTACTATTGTTCCGGAACACCTGAACGTATCGGACGTTGACAATACTTACCCTTCAGGTTTTTCATTGATTGTTTACGAAGGATCAAATTACACGGTTTCAGGAAACACAGTTACGCCGATTCCAAACTACAACGGATCGTTGTTGATCCCGGTTTCTGTGAACGATGGGTTATCGACAAGCAGCCCTTTCAATATGACTGCGACGGTTAACCAGGTCAATAGTGAACCCGTGATCACCGGCCAGGTTCCGCTTCAAACAAACGAAGAGACCGGGATGACACTTGAACTTGCGCATTTTACGGTTTCTGATAATGATAACACCTATCCGGACGGATTTACGCTGACAGTGAGTGAAGGCGCAAACTACACAGTCACCGGGAACACGATCACACCCGTCGTAAATTATAATGGCGTTTTATCGGTGCCGGTAACTGTAAACGATGGACAAAACACCAGCGCTCCGTTCAATGCGCAGATCACCGTTGCAGCCGCTAACGATCCTCCTGTTATTACCGGACAGAATGCGTTGAATACACCGGAAGACACACCAATCACGATAGCACTTACTGACGTTCAAGTGAGCGATCCGGATAACACGTACCCGGACGGGTTTACAATGCAAATTTCATCCGGGGAGAACTATACTGTTTCCGGAACCACTATTGCGCCAACTACGAATTTTACGGGAACGCTTTCCGTTCCTGTTACCGTAAATGATGGCCAGGCGCCCAGCCAATCATTTGTGTTGCAAATCGGCGTCTCGGATGTAAATGATGCGCCCGTCATCACCGGGCAAAACGAAGTAGCGACCAATGAGGATATACCCGTGACGATCACCTTGTCTCATTTGATCGTAACGGATCCCGGAAATCCTGAACTCACGGGTGTAACAGTATCGGTACAGGCCGGAACAAATTATACAGTGTCAGGGAGAACGGTAACACCCGACAGGAATTTCTCGGGTACATTAACGGTACCGGTTTCGGTTAGCGATGGAACGAACACGAGTGGTATATTCAATCTTTCAGTTACGGTAAACCCTGTCAATGATGCGCCGGTGATCAACGGTCAGGCTGTGCTCAATACATATAGAAATAGTAGTGTCATCATTGAGTTTTCACATTTATCGGTGACGGATGTCGACAACGTCTATCCAACGGGATTTTTGATGTCAGTGATGAATGGTGCGAACTATACTGTGGCGGGACAATCTATTACGCCTGCCGCTGATTTTGTCGGAACCTTATCCGTACAGTTGCAGGTTTCCGATGGTTTAGCGTCAAGCCAGGTTTTCAACTTTCGTGTTGATGTTGTTCCACCTCCTAACGTTGCACCGATAATTGAATCGCATGTGACATTGGGTACTTATCAAAACCAGGCAATTTTATTGCAACTAGCGCATTTTCAGGTAACAGATCCGGACAACCGGTACCCCGATGATTTTACACTGCACGTCCAGGACGGAGAGAACTATTCGCTTAATGGACATAATGTAGTTCCGGCGAATAACTACTCAGGTACATTGACTGTTCCGGTGCGCGTTCGTGATCAGCAAAGTTATAGTGAATGGTTCAATGCTGCCATACAGGTGATTCCGGTATCACAGGCTCCGCTCATTACACGGCAGAATTTCCTTCGCATTAACGAAGATGATTCTCTTCAATTAACATTTGGAGACATTACTGTTGTGGATACCGACGATGATTATCCCGTTGGATTCTCAATGGCAATCGGCGGCGGAGAAAATTATTCCGTAAAGGATAATTATATCGTACCAAATATTAACTATAGTGGCTACCTCACTGTGCCAGTTACTGTGAATGATGGTACAAATACAAGTCCGTCATACAGTTTGCTTGTTCTTGTCGATGCAATAAATGATGCGCCGCATGTTTCCCTGGAAGGAGATTCTGTCGTCTTATATTCAGTGACCAGCAGCCAGGTGCCGGTCTTCCAAAACTTTCTCGTCAACGATGTTGACAACGACACACTCACGCTGGCTGAAATTGTTTTTACGGAGGGATATGCAGGTAACGTGGACACATTGATCTGCCAAGTTCGCGAAGATATTCGGGCGGTTTTTGATCCCGACAACCGAACACTTGTTCTGTTTGGCAGATCGTCAGTGAGCGCGTACCAGGAATTTGTCCGCAGTATCGTTTATGAATTCAAAGGCGATCCACAGGTTACGCCCGCGACCAGGAGATTATCGGTTAGCGTGAACGATGGACAGTTGCGATCAAACAACGTCGAATTGAAAATCAATTTTTCCAGCCATGAGATTTCATTGGACATTCCGACCGGCTTCACACCAAACGGCGATGGTGTAAATGATACCTGGACTATCGTGGGTGGTGAAACCGTCCTGGCAGATGGCGTCACGATACGCATCTTCAATAAACGAGGTATTGTCGTTTTCGAAACCCACAGCTATGTAAATGAATGGGACGGGCGAATGAACGGCGTTCTGTTGCCCGCGGACACATATTACTACACTGTTGACGTTGATAATGATCTTGGTAAAAAACGTTATAAAGGTGTGATCACGCTTCTGCGATAAGCGCTGGTATATTTTTAGAGTGCGCATTGAGGGGATGGAGTCGAAAGATGGAAGCAGCAGCAATAGCGCCTGAGGCGCGGCAGGTGAACCTTGAGCGTGAGTCGGGAAATCTGAAAGAACGGTATCAGTCGGTCAGACGGTACACAGAGGAAATTTGCAAGCCATTGGAGACGGAAGATCATGTAGTACAACCGCATGATGATATCAGTCCACCAAAGTGGCACCTCGCACATACTACATGGTTTTTCGAAGAGCTGATACTTAAGCCGGGCTTTACCGAATACCAGCCATTCCATCCGCGATACAGTTTTCTCTTCAATAGTTATTACGATAGTATCGGCGAACGAACACTGCGTATGGATCGGGGAAATCTAAGTCGCCCGACCGTCAGTGATATCATGCAATACAGAAAGTATGTCGACGAAAAGATCCTTGAGTGCCTGGATCACCTTTCACCACAAATATTGGCGATTCTCGAAATTGGTCTTAACCACGAACAACAACATCAGGAACTGCTGTTCACAGACATCAAATATATTCTTGGTCACAACCCGATGTTTCCGCCATACAAGGTTGGTTTTAGTGAAAGTTCTTCCCGTGATTGTGATCATGAATTTCTCAGCATTCCGCAGGGTGAGTATTCAATCGGCTACAATGGTTATGGGTTCTGTTATGATAATGAACGCGAATCGCATCGAATCATGTTGCGTCCATTTCAAATACGAAAATCACTCATTACGAACGGGGAGTTTCTCGAATTCATGCGGAGCGGCGGTTATACCAGATGGGATCATTGGCACAGCGATGGCTGGGCTTGGGTTAAAGAAAATGATATTCGCAGTCCTTTGTACTGGCATTTTATGGATGGGTACTGGTTTCGATATTCACTCAGCGGAATGGAAAAAGTCGAGGAACATGAACCGGTTACACACGTTAGCTATTACGAAGCTGCAGCATTTGCAAGTTGGAAAGGCGTTCGGCTCCCGACGGAATTCGAATGGGAGGCTGCAGCCGATAGCTTTTCATGGGGGCAACGCTGGGAACATACTAACAGCGCTTACCTCGCTTATCCCGGATATGTTAAACCAGATGGGACTGTTGGTGAATACAACGGGAAATTTATGGTTAACACAATGGTCTTACGCGGTGCTTCGATTGTGACGCCACCGAATCACTCGCGGAAGACGTATCGCAACTTTTTTTATCCCCATGTTCGGTGGCAGTTTAATGGAATAAGAGTTTGTAAAGATTGAGTCGTGAAAGCACATAGACATGGCGTTGATACTGCAACGCTTGAAGAAATCGACAGGGGTTTATCGGCAACGCAAAAGCATCTGCCGAGTTGGCTGTTTTATAATGCCGAAGGTGACCGGATATTTCAGTCCATCATGAAAATGTCTGAGTATTATCCATCGGCATGTGAATATGAAATTTTATGTGATCATCGCGACCTGCTGCTCACATATTTTACTTATCATAATAAGTCGTTCGATTTGATTGAACTCGGTGCCGGAGATGCGTACAAGACGCAGCTGCTCCTTGAATACTTTTACGCCGAGTCGACGGACTTTTGTTATGTACCGGTAGATATTTCCGAAAATGTCTTGTCCCAGCTTCATGCAAGGTTGCGCACAAGATTACCTGACTTGTCCGTAGAACCGAAATGCCAACGGTATGATGACGCATCAACGTTGCTGCTGTCGAGAGCGGGACATAAAGTGATTTTATTCCTGGGCGCAAGTATCGGAAACTATACTACTCATGAAACTGTAACGTTCCTAAAGAATGTTGCCGCAGGCATGTCACCAACTGATCTGATGATTGTGGGATTCGATCTCAAGAAAGATCCTCGCATGATCCAGCTTGCGTACGATGATCCGAAAGGCATTACGAAAAGATTCAACCTCAACATGCTTGTTCGTCTGAATGAAGAAATGGGAGCTAACTTTGACATCGGCCAATTTTCTCATTATCCGGTATATAATCCGGTTACGGGAGTGGCTGATAGTTATCTGATAAGCAAAAAGGATCAGCGTGTTTATATTGATGCGTTGCAAAAGACAATTTTTTTCAAGGCGTACGAACCGATCCACACTGAAATATCACAGAAATATGATATGGATATGATTGAAAGCACTGCGGCAAAAGCTGGTCTTGAAGTGATAGATGTCTTGTATGATTCCAGGAAATACTTCTGCGATGTGATATTGCGCAAGTTCCAGGCACGCCGGCCATTAAGAAGCGTCGCTGCTGAAGAATCGCAGTTTCTGAAATTCAACCTCGCCGGAATTACCAACGCGCAATTTAGCTTTTAATGTTTTCGACCTTCTGATGATGCATCGAGCTGCAAGTGTTCTTAATTGTTTATCCCTGCTTTTTCTTCGGGTTGATCAGAGGCGCCCATAGGCGCAGGGTTGGAAACGACATCAATGGTTCTCTTCAGGTTATCCTCATGACCTTTACCAAGATGTACTTTCGGCTTGTCATAAGTTCCGTTTGCGTGTAAAGGAATCTTGAGAATATCAAAAGGAGGCAGCGCGATCTTCAGGACATAGTTCATGGAACCGTTTAACTCATGTCGTCCCTCTATCTCTGTATCGAAGCCAGCCAGCTTCATGGAAAATGGTTTTACGAACACGATGCCGTTTTCGACGGTTGTCTCCATGACAATGTCTTTCAGTTGTGGATTCATCAACTCCTCTTTTTTCGTGATGCCGCTGATGTGATGGAATAGTTTCATTCCGTTCACCCTTGCATCGCTGATTCGTACAACGCCTCCACCTGATAACGATTCAAATACAGGGAACATGTTTTGAAGCAATTCGCCCTTTAGTTGATAATCGATTGAAAAGATTCCATACGTATGTTCCGCCGCAGGTGCCATGCTCTGAATTGTAACAAAGGCTTCGTGTGCTTTATTGATATCCAGTTCGTGAATTGAAATGTCAGCATCGAATTTTGGATGTCGCAAATCGCGCGAATCATAGTCGCCACTAAGTGCGAAGGCGGCATCCATTGTGTTAAACGTTGTCTTATTCAATGAAAGGACACCATCTTGTATCGCGATCTCTCCATCAATGTCTGTAACAGCCAGGTTTTTGTACGTCAGGAGTTTGATCTTTGAATCAAAGGTAAAGTCAATATTTGCTGGTATAATCAGCATGTTTAGGTCATGATGCACCGTGTCTTTATTTGAAGTATGATCACGGAGCAACTCGTTCAAATCAAAGTTTTCGCTTTCGAACAGCAAGTCGCCCTTGACTACTTCATCTTCGTGAAACACGAACGCCAGATGATTGTATAAATGCCCGGTCAGATTGAAATTGCTTTCACCTAAGGTACCGTGGAGCGTGTCGAGCAGAATTTTTTCGTTCGTAAAGAGCATGTGCCCCTCGCTTATGCGTAAATCGTGGAGTAGCATGTCAGTCTTCACAAAGACATCTTTCATGTTTAGCTGTCCTTTCGTAGGAAGACGGTGATAATTGTTTTCTCTTAGGTCACGGAGATTTCCTACCGTCGAAAAGTCGACATCTACCTCACCGCCCAATTGCACATTGTTAATTGCAAAAATCTTTTGAAGTTTGTCAAGGTAAAGAACACCTCTCATGTTGAGGTCGTAATTATACTTGTCCAGATCCTGAACCGCACCAGTAATAAAAAACGGTTCATTCTCAATAGCGAAAGTAAGGGTATCAATGATCAGCTGCGTATCCGCAAATCTCCCGGTTTCATTGATCGCCTGAAGAACCAGGTGCGCATTTTCCATCGGCGCGGGGTATTGGCTCGATTGAATGAATCCGTTGCCGAGGTTAATGTGCGCGTAAACTTTTGGAAATTGTTTCGTGGAGTCATCGAGTTTACCATCCACATTCATATCAACCTTTAACAATCCTTTCAACGTCAGATCGTCCACCGGATAGAAGTTTCTGATCTCGGCCAGGTCAACACTTCCTTTTATGTCAGCTTTTATTTCCGGAGTTCGCACGCCGCTTATCGTTGCAAAACCAGTAAGTGGATTGTCACCCATCAATGCGTGAATTCGCTCAATTTTCAGGAAGGTATCATCGAAAACACCGGTTTTATTTTCAGCGTACAGTTTAAGATTCACGTCCTGAATCGCTTCAGGTAAATGGGAATACTTCACAAGTCCGTTACTTAAATCAACGCCGAGCGCGAAGGATGGAATTTTAGAATGAGGAACCGACAGGTTATCGAACAGTTGTGATAGCTGGCCGGTATATGGTCCGTCAGCTTTCAACTCTACCGACAGGTCACCATCTAACGCCAACCCATCCATCGGAAATATATTAGTGAGATCTTCAAGCGGAAATTTCGCAAGGAGATCTGCTGTGATCGTCCCGTTGTTGAAGCCGCCAATGCGCGCAGAGCCGAACAATGGATTTTCACCAATCTTCATTCCAATATATTGGAGTTCAATGATCGTATTCTCCAGCTTTCCGGTAGTATTGTAAGCGGCGAGGTCAAAATTGATATCGTTAAGAGATGATGGAAGCGTTTGGTATTTAATAGATCCCTCACTTACGATCAGATTCATCTTGAATGCAGGAATAGTATTCCGTTCACTATTGTAGGTGCCAAGGAATTCGCCCGCCAACGACATGTTCCCACCAATTTTCAAGCGTTTAAAATCCTTTGCCAGCGAGCTGTTGAGCGAGAGAATATCGCTGAATCCTGCTTCGGCTGTCTTGAATTTCAAATCAACTTCCTGGCTATCACCCGTGAATTGTATACTTCCCGAAAAGGTGAGTGCAAGATTGTTAATCGTGACAGCGTTCTCAGTAAAACTTAAGAGGTCTTTACCCGAATCATAACTTCCATCCAGATTGATGACAATTTGTTTGTCCTTAAAGAAATTCCGGTGTTCATAATCGACATCACAAGCTTCTGTAATTGCCGCGATCCGAAAGCTGGTAACCGATCCTGTGATGCCTATGTTACCGTTCAATGTCACGCCGGACGATCCTATTCGCACACCGGTTTCATCGTCATCATATATAAATTTTCCATCCTGTATTTCCCATGTCTCAACTTTCATAACAACATCCTCAGCTGAATCTGTGCTGTCTTCATCGACGATGTGAAAATTGGCTTTTCCGTTCTCGAGGGTCTTGATAAAAAATGTTGGTTCGTTTAAAGAAAGTTCACGAATTTCAATTCCTTCATTAAAAAGAAGTTGCCAACTGCTGACCACGAGGTTTACAGTACCTGCGTGAACAAGGGTATCACCAAGAAATTCTTTTTCACCTGCGATCGAGAAGTTGTTTAGCTGTACCGTGAATTGCGGAAAATGCCGCCAGAGATTTATATCGGCATCTGTGAATGTAACCTTTGCATTGATGCGTTGATTAACTTCTTCACGCAATGCTTCCGCCACCTGCGTTCGGAAAATAGAAGGGATAAAAAGAAGGACTGCCATGATCACGGCCAAGCTTCCCAATAGCAACGCAAGACGTTTCCTCATAGATTAAAGCGCTGACAAACCAACTTATTCGCAAGATAATCTGTCGGTAAGGTGAAATCAAATAATTCAATGTGCGGCTGATGCAAAAGAATCAGTTTTTCTTCAGCGTTGCTGTCAATGTCTGAACCAGTGCGTTGAACTGCGGTGGTTTGCTGATGAAATCCTTCGCACCCAATTCAATACAGGCTGTCTTCTCTTCTTCCGCAGAAGCTGTTGAATAAATAACAACGGGAATATGTCTCAGATCCTTGTGAGTCTTCAAAGCCTTCAGGCAATCTTTACCATTCATTACTGGCATATTAAGATCCAGAAAGAGAAGGTCTGGCATGAATAACGCATCTTGCAGCTTGTTAATAGCTTCCCTGCCGTCATGGGCAAAATAGCAAACAATAGACTCATCGATAGCTTTTAATGCTTCCTGGAAAATATCCTGATCATCAGGATCGTCATCGACCAAAAACAAAACTTTTGGTACGGGTATATCTCTGTTCATAATGTGGGGTTGAACTTACACGTAACATCTAAACGACATTTTTTTGGATTTTACGCGGAAGCCAAAACAATATTACAGTTTATAACGCAAGCATTTGCTGAGCAATCAGTTTTTTTCTTTTGCCTGGCGGCAGTAGCGGTTATGCAATGGTCAATTAAAGCTTATGACGCTACCGTGCTTCGTCGCGACCGTGGTAGCCCTATATTGTTAGGAAACGCAAATTCACATATATCTTTTATCTTTCTGATCAAATCGGAACCATGAACAAACATTTCAAAAGTAATGAAAGGGAGCTGGTGAAAGTTGCAACGTTTTTTAAGCGACAAAGCAAAAAACTGATTGACGCCGGTAAATTGGGGGAAGAACACAAGAAGGTTCAGGATGCCGTGGACAAATTCGTTGACCAGCTCAATGATCATGCAAATGCAAGAGCGTTTATCCTCGACCAACGTGAAACTTTAAGAAAATTGGTAAAGGATGATGCGGCATGCCCGAAATGCAATGGCAAGGATATGTTGAAACTTGTAGGAACCGAAAAGAATGAGCATAACTGGAAGAGCAACCGTTATAAGTGTCGCCGGTGTAATATCGAGTTCACCTGGAACAGGCCGAATAATCCCTGGGATATGATCCTTTACATTGAAAACGTTATGACGATGCTCCAGGGAAAACATGACGATCCAAACACATCGGAACACGAAAAACGACAGCAACAGGAAGGCATCGCCGGGATGAAAGCAAATCTTGAGAAAATGAAGCCCGTTATCGATGCGCACGAAGCCGAATATCAGGCACTCTTAAAACGTGATACAGAAATGGAACAGCTCATTCACGAGTTTAAAAACTCCCTGCTGATTGAGAAGATCAAGATGGATACGTGGGAAAATAAACAGTCATCTTCGAAAAAATAACGTGTTTCTAAAGGTTGATCACATTGGCTTCGAAGAAGGCGGTAATAAGATACTGCATGATGTTTTCTTAACGCAAACTCGGATTCAAAAGCTGGCGCTCGTCGGTGAAACCGGCTCCGGAAAAAGTACATTGCTGAAAATTATTGCAGGACTCTTGCAAGCTGACCACGGCGAGGTGCTCCTTGAGGGCGAGCGCATAAAAGGGCCGCGGGAGAAGTTAGTTGCCGGACATGATCACATACACTACTTGTCACAGCACTTCGAGCTCCCGAAGTTTCTGCGCGTTGAACAAATATTGGAATATGCGAATGTATTGACAACTGAAAAGGCAGATGCTTTATTCACAGTCTGTGACATCAGTCATCTTTTAGGCAGGAAGACAGATGAATTATCGGGCGGAGAGAAGCAAAGGATTGCCCTGGCACGCATTCTCATAGCATCGCCGAAGTTGATACTACTCGACGAACCATTCTCTAATCTCGACATGGTTCACAAGACGGTTTTACAACAAGTGATTTTAAAAATCAGCAAACAGCTGAAGATTGCCTGCGTGCTCGTCTCTCACGATCCGGATGATGTTCTTCCGTGGGCCGATCAGATTGTTGTTATGCGGAATGGCGCTATTGTACAAAAGGGACCACCGGAGGAAATTTATCGAATGCCGGTAGACGAATATGTCGCAGGTCTTTTTGGAAAATACAATGTCATTGAAGATCGGCGGCTGCTAAAAAAACTAGGTCTTGCTGGAGCTACGATTGTTCGTCCGCATCAAATCTATGTCGTTAAAAAAAGTGAAAATACATTGAAGGCACAGATTGAAGATGTAAAGTTTCACGGTGCGTTCTACGAGATGAAAGCTAGTATCCATGGAATTGTTTTGCATCTCAATTCACCGACGTCGTATCAGCCTGGCGATGTTGTGTATGTTCGAGTGCGAAAGGATTAATAAGTAATCAGGAATCTTTAAATGTTCCCTACGCAGCCGATTAGCGTAAGGTATGAACTGTGAGTTCCATGAAAATCAAAAACAATAACGGCTTCATGATGATGCTTTTTCATTAAAGATAATATTTTCAACCAGCAGCTGCAATCCAGCCGCTGCATTGCGGCCTGTCGTTCAAAGAATATTTTATTCACTCACCCAGCTTATTGACAGACTAGCAGCATGATTGAAATTTTTAGCAGCACTTTGACGTTATTGTTTCCACCAACGGTAATCTGTGTCTCATTTAAACCTGAATGAAGATGGTGCTACTCAATATTGATGATGATCAGGAGGATTTGGACATTTTTTTTAGGGCGATTAAAACCATTAATCCGCTCGCAAAATGCCTGCTTGCGAGAAATGCGAAGGAAGCGTTGAACTTTCTGAAAGATACAATGCTGCCTGACTATATTTTCCTTGATATTCGCATGCCTTCACTCGATGGCAAGACGGTACTCGCGGAGCTTCGAAAAAATCGAAAACTAAAGTCGGTTCCTGTAATCATGTATTCTGGCAGTATCAATCCGTTTGAGATTGAAGAATTCAAAAGCCTGGGCGCAACTGATTTTTTGAATAAGCCTTCGAATTTCCAGTTGCTATGTGACTCGCTACGGAGTATCATAGTGGATTGACTTCCGCGAAAGCGATAAAAAAAGCAGTTCACACCGACTGTGGGAACTGCTTTACCTTTGGCAATCTAGTGATTGTCCACCCAAAAGCCTCTATCGAGGTTGTGTACTAGTTACACATTCGCCGGCCTTGCGTCAATAGTACTTTTTTACTAATGAGAATCCCTCACGGCCTCTCCGCGGTTTCCGAGCAAAACAACAATCCAGGCCAACATCAGCGACGATAAAATAAACACAAGGTGGATGCCGATTTCGTAATACAAACCTGTCAGCCCCTCCGTTTTAGCTTCAGAGTGAATATCCATAAATGTTTTCAGCAAGTGCACTCCAGAGACTGAAGCGAGCGATGTAGAGAGTTTTACTTTTAAGCGGTCGGCATCGAGGTGGTCAAGCCACTGCGGTTTATCCTCAACGCCGTCAAAATCGAGACGACTTGTAAAAATTGAATATCCGCCGACTATAACAATCACGAGTAGGTTCATTACCATCGAGATATCAATCAATCCGAGAATCGCTAACATCACATGGATTTCTTCCATCTCGTTAATTTGCATGGCAAGTGCGGCGAGCTCTTCCATGAACTTATAGGTATATAGGCCGGTGCCTACTACAAGGCCTAAGTAAATTGGCGCCTGAAACCAGCGTGCGGCAAAAATTAAATACTCGATGACGTTTTCAACAAAACTGAAGTAACTTTTTTTAGGGCTCATTTCTTCATTAGTAATAGGGGACAATCAGAAAAATCAAATGAAGATCTATGTCCAGGGAGGTGGAGGCTCAATCGTTTTGTTATGAGTTTGTATAGACAGAACAGTGTCGTCGCTTGTTACTTTAGCTATGATTTCCGGGTTTAATGGCGCTAGACTGCAGTCGGTCTTGTAAGCGAACAAGAGCAAATGATATCCAGGCCGTGCACCTGAGTGTTCATGCTCACCGCTTTCTTCCATTGCATTTTCTTGTCCGAGAAATATCTCAACAACCAGCTCAATGCACGTTTCGATTTCATTGACTGAAAGGTCTTCGTAATGCGATTTATCCCCCGTATTGATACTAATATTAATGAGTTGAATGGCCATTGCCGCCGTGATGACGGAGGAATAGAAGGAGTTTCGGAAAATCCTCAAATACTTCATGTGCGGGCCTGGGGGGTACAAGTCAAGCAGCAAATTTAATGCTCTTTCTTGGATTGTCGCAATGTTGGCGGCAGAATGGTAGATTCTGGCTAAATTCCGTTAATCCAGCCGAAACAATGAAAGGTTATCGCCATTCGACGGATCTTTCATAAGACCTTCAAAAAGAAATCCCAACTTTTTCAAGAGCGCGATCGAGCGTTGATTATGGGGAGTGGTGATAGCCAAAACCGTTTTCAACCGAAGCGTTTTTTTGGTGTTGACGAGGTAAGTATTTGCTGCCTCAGAAGCATAACCCTGTCCTACATACGCAGGAAGGAATGCGAAGCCAAGGTCGGGATGCTGTAGATAACTTCGTTTAAGAAATCCGCAAATACCTAATGAGCGATAATCATCGGATCTTTCGACCAGGCAAAGGCCGAAGCCGTTCTTTTCGTAACTGGCAAGCGGCCCATCTGTCAGATATCGTTCAGCGTCTTTGATCGAGTGGATGTTTCGATCTCCGATATATTGAAGCCATCCAGGCGTGTTCACAAGCTCCAGAATAAATCGCGCATCAGTTAGTTCCAGCTCCCTGATCGTAAGTCGGTTGGTTCGCAGTGGGATCATCAAATTGGTAAAGTAGTGGTATGCTTATATGTCGGCGCGAATGTAATTCATCACACCCGCAATTGTACGATACTTTATGCCGATGGTTGCTTATGCTACTCTCGATCCTTGTTTTTGTCTGAGGATGAGTTTTTGCTTTTTGTTGTGTCTTTTGAATGATTTTCAATTGACAATTTCTCAACGTCCCTTTCGGCTCCGGAGTTTGTACTTCCAGTGGGTATTGAACCCAACGTTCCGGAGGTGTTACTATTCGTATGATCTCCACGACGGCGATGCGTTTCGTCCGACGAAGAACTTCCATCGCGATAGTTGATGGTATCACGCCCTGTACCTGCACCAGTTCCCACGCTGAGTCCCGAACCATAGCCTGTACTATTTGGATTACCTCTTGGATAAAGGTTGTCCGGGTCTTGAGCGGCTGTGTCTGCTGGAATTTCGTTTTTGTTCGACTGTTCGGTCTCTGACGAAGAGCTTCCCGTTCTGTGATTGATGGTATCACGACCCGTGCCTGCGCCTGTTCCCATATTCAATCCTGATCCATAGCCTGTGCTATTCGGGTCACCTCTTGGATAACGGTCCTCATCAACCTGACGACGCTCATTCATTTGTGTTGTATCGATGTCTGACTGAGAGCTTGAACTGCCCTGCTGAAGTTTTTCGTTTTCAGAATCGGTTTCATTCTGCCGTGGCTGCTGGCGTTCTGATGATTTGTTTTCATCCGGATTATTCTTTGCAGTATCGGCCTCCTGACCAATAGCGACTGATAGCCCAATAAGAAGCGACGCAGCGAGTGTTGATATTCCATGTTTCATAACTGATTCTCTTGAATGAATATTCAGCAAGATGTTGAAATAAGCATGCCGTCAGGATCAATTGAGTGGCGAGTGGCTGTATGTTTTATTTGGAAGAATACCTTGCAAATAGCTGTTACGTTGCGCGTGTCATAAGAAGGTCATCCGGCTTTTACTTTAATTCATGCCGAACAAACACCCCATGCAGCTGCCAATTGCAATCGCGGCACGATCCTTTTGTAACATGGGATCAACTAAATGGATTTCTTATGAAAATTATTTCAACGAGAGTCCATGGGGTATTGGATTACCTTGTGGGCGCGCTTCTGATCGCCAGCCCCTGGCTGTTTGATTTTGCAAGAGGCGGAGCCGAAACATGGGTTCCGGTAGTTTTAGGTGCAGGTACTATTATATATAGCCTGCTTACTGATTATGAGTTGGGTGTTTCAAAGACGATTTCTATGAAAACACACCTGGGGCTTGATGCAATGTCGGGTGTATTCCTGGCGATCTCTCCATGGTTGTTTGGATTCAATGAATACCTGTACTTACCACATTTGATTCTTGGTATCCTTGAATTGGGTGCAGTGTGGATGACAAATCCTGTTCCGGCAATTCGTGCGGAACATGGTCACGAATTCCGTGAACGTCACAGACACGCTCATTAAATTAGTAACAATAGGCGGCATGGATAACTTCGTGCCGCTTTTTTTCCCTTCGATTAATTCACATCCCCTTCGTGTATATTTGCCGTTCAACCTTCCAGCAATGCGACAGACAAATTATAGTGGCACCACCTTATGGCAATTCGATAATTTATCAACGCTGGTTGGGATCCGTCATTTCGTTTCCGACAGAAACAGTATTAGTAAAGCCCATGATTCAACGTTGAGTCTTAGCAGTACGGATGATAGGCTGCTTGTTCAAAACAACCGCGAAAGGATAGCCAACGCGATGAAGGTTAATTCCGCTAAGCTCATTTTCCCTTCGCAGGTTCATAAAACCCGTGTAGTGAGAGCTACTTCACTCACGACAAAAGACGAGTTGTTAGAAACAGATGCATTGGTAACAAACGAGCCTGGATTGTGTATTGCGGTAATGTCCGCTGACTGCGTTACGATTCTTCTTTACGATAGTGTCAATCGCGCTGTTGGAGCGGTACACTCCGGTTGGCGTGGCACCGTTGCGCGTATTCTTGAGAAAACGTTGGGGATGATGAAGCAGGAATTCGGAACGACGGGCGCAGACGTGTGGGCCGGCATTGGCCCATCCGTTTGTCAGGATTCGTATGAAGTTGGCGCAGAGGTTGTGGCTGAAGTTGAGTCAGCATTTGGGAAAGACAATAATCTCACGATCCCGCAGTCTCAAGGAAAGGCAAAACTCGATCTTTGGAAGGCCAATAAAATTCAGTTGCTGGACTTTGGTCTGCAGGAACACCGAATTGAAACCTCCGGCCTCTGCACGGTGAAAAATAACAATCATTTTTATTCGGCGCGGAAAGGTGATGCTGGCAGGTTTGCAGCAGGTATTGTTATCGTGTAATGATTTAATAACTGCCGGGATTAAACCCAGCAGTTCTTAGTTCAGCGTTAATTCGAAACTGTAACTTGAAACGTGATATCGACATCTGTTTCCCCTGTAGTAGATCCCGATGACGAAGTTTTCAAACCGGGCTGATGCTTCAGTACCAACCGGAAAGCGCCTGTTCCCCCATTGCCAGTTAGCCATGTCGTTGTAAGGCCAAGTGGTAGGCCGGATGAATCTTCATCTTCATAGTTAACAGAATCATCTCTGTTGTCAAGATTTCCGTCACCGGAAGGGCTAGCAAATAGTCCACCTTCCCAGCCAAAGAAGAAAATATGTTCATCGGCTTCTTCTTCCACTTCAGCGGTTAGATCATAGCCAGGTTCGCCAGGCGACGCGAGTCCGTTTATCAGTGCAATATTTAAGGTGTAAGTAGTATTTGCCTGAAGGAGAATCGGCGCATCAATTTGAATGTCTTCCGGGCCGTCGCCATCAGGGTCGGTGGCTGTGAACGCTAACGGTTCACCAGCGGAGCTAAATGTCAGCGCGATTTGGGTTACCATCTCTGGCGTATCCTCACGCATGGGTTCATCGTCATCACATCCGCTGAATGCCAGTGCAATGGTAAACGTGCTTACGTAAAGGAATGATTTTGATAAAAGTGATTTTGTATTCATGTTAGGTTTAATGTTTTATTAAAAGATAAATCTTAGTGACAGTGAAAAATTTCTTCCTATATCGTCCGCATAGTACCTCAAGCGATTTGTGTAGTCCCGATATTGAGTATTAAAAATATTTTCGCAGGAAGCGCGTAAATCCCAGGTAGCTTTGTCTCCTGGAAATGTGATGCCGAAAGAGATGTCTGCGAGAAGATAGGAAGCTGGAGCTTCCATAAAGTCAAAGTTCTTACCGGCAACCTGGCTATTATTTTCCTCTGAAAATAATTGGTCGATTGTCACCACGCGCGGAGCCCGCCTCTGTTTGTCGGTAAATTCAGCCGATACCTCTGTATAAAAACGACGCTTGTTCACCGGCCCCGGGTGCTGATAACGAAGTAAAGCTTTGTATCGGTTTGCCGGGATGAAGATCAGAAAGTCATCGTTGCTTTCATCCGATGCGTGAATCAGCGACGCCTTTGATTGCAATTGGAGATTGTCTGTTAGCTGAATTTCCGCGCTTAGGTCTGCTCCGATAAATAACGCCTCCGTTTGTGAATACCGGAATGCCGGGCGAGGCCCGCTGATTGTTTGTGTTACGCCGACTGGTCGCAGATAAATGTAGTTGAATACATAATTCGCATAACCAGTTGCTTCTACAGAAACTTTTTTCCAATCTTTTCTCAGCGTGCTCACCCACTTCACCGCCTGCTCAACTCTAAACTTCACGTCTTCGATATTTAGGACTTCATTTGTTTCTGCGTCAAGCAAAAGGCCATATTCATTTGAAGCGGCACTCTGGTGTAAACCAAAGCTGAACAATTCAACGACATGGGGCGGGCGCCATGCAGAACTCAGACTTGTTGAGAACGAAGCGTTGTTTTTTAGTTTAATCGTGGCGCCTGTAGTGGCGCTAGCGTTGTGAAAATCATACTTCGATTGGTAACGCTCATTCCTGAAATCGAAACCCTTTACAGAGATATTGCGGTAATCATACCTTACACCGAAGTCCCACATCCACTTTCCGACAGCACGTTTTAACACGATAAAACCACCGCCGGCAACGTTCACGAAATTTGGCACGAAGGGGATTCGCTGTGTTCCGGGGATGTTATTGTTATCCTGCGCCATTCCCGTAATTCCGATACAAAAGCTTCGCGATGGTGAGTTGCTTTCCTCATACTCCGCCTCAATGGTGTGTGTGTTCAACTGCAAGTCAATCGAAGGCAAATTACTTCTCGATCCTTTCCTAATATTGAACTCCTTCCGGTTATTGTTCTGGAAACCATACTGCATACGCCAGGCACCCCGTTGGGTGTTTATGTGGCCATTTGCTTTTAATAGGTTATGACTCACCTCCTGTCGCGGTTCGCCGATCGAGTAACTGAATCCACCGGTATAGAGCGGGGTTTCACGGTTCATCGCAGCCATCAGATCTTCCAACGATTCAACCGCTGTGCCTTTTAATATTCCGATCTCCGTATCGAAATGACTAAAGTAAATTTCGAATCCGTAGTCACTACCACGGTATCCAGTCGAAGCGGAAAAGTTCAGCTCTTTTACACCAGTATTCGTCAACTGATAATCAGGAGCCTGAAAATCGCCTGTACGTTTGCCCGTTGCCTGCACGCGCCAACCCCAGCCGGGGGTGTCTTTGATACCACCTTCGAGCATACCAGAAATTGTAGCAGACCTCCCGTTCGTTTGAGCAACAGTTTGAATTTTCCCTCCCACAATATTGCTTTCCGGAAGGGTGGGAGGATTTACGACAATTACGCCACCGAGCGCATCGCTACCATATTTTATAGAAGACGCATCTTTGATCACCGTAATGTCGGATGCTATGAACGGATCAATTTCAGGCGCATGTTCGGCCCCCCATTGTTGCCCTTCTTGCCTGATGCCGTGGTTTAGTATCAGTACGCGCTGGCTGTGAACACCGTGTATCACTGGTTTAAAAATCCCTGGACCTGCCTGAATCGTGTTAACTCCGGTAATGTCCTTCAGCATTTCACCAAGGGGCTTGCCAGCAGTTTCGGATAGTTTTTGTTCGTGAAGGGTACTGTAATTATGTGCATGTTCCGTTTGTTGAATTTCACTTTGAATTTCAATTTCATTCAACTCATGCACTTCTTCGCTGAGTGAAACGTCGATCCTGTTTTGTCGGGTTACGTCAACGGTAAGGGTAACAGCTTTAAAACCCATTGAGCCAATCGTGATTTCATATTTGCCCTGACAGATGTCGTGAAAAATAAATTTGCCCTGTTCGTCGGTTGTCACGCCTTTGTTGAGCGAAGGAATCATCACGATAACGCCCGGCAAAATATGTCCGCCAAGGTCTTTCACTGTGCCCTGCAATGTCTTGTCACAATCGGTTTGTGCGTGTAAATGCAATGACAGAAGCAATGCATATAGCAGCACAATAGATATTTTTTGCATTAAATAATGATTAAGGTGGCAACGCCACGTTTCCTGAATGATTAAGTATTAATGTGTCAGGATTGCGGTGGACCGCGTGCAGAAAGAGTAGGACTATGAAACTGATAGTGGAAGGCTAAAGCTTCCTGATAGATCGAACCGATGGCATGCAGAATTCCAATACCTGGTTCGGGCATTGGTTGCTGATCCTCCAGGCTGATTATTGAACAAACATCACATTTGAGATAAGGTGTCAGATGCGAATTGTGCTCGCAACCATTGTTAGTATCGCTGTGGTAAATAGCGCGATGACATGGATCCTGCTCGTCGGTTTCAGTATGATCAACATGTTGGTCGTGATGAAAGTACGCGTGAAAAGAATTGATCCTGATCGCGGACAGGAGGTAGACGGCTACAAAAGCCACCATTAAAGTTGCTTTTAGGAAGCTGTAGCCGCGTTTGCTCAATGCCCTCATTGTTCATGCAATTTAAAAACAAATCTGGTTCGCAGCTAACGTCTGGTTTAACGACAGCGAAATGAGTTTTTATACGGCTGCGGGCGCTGCTGAAAGGTATAATTTGTCACCCGAAATGCAAACGATGTGGCTATGTCGCCTCAATGGTTCTTTCTTCCAGCTGATCCATTTTCATTTTTTGTTTGCTTTCGAGTTCCCGCTTTGTTAGGAAAGGAAAGAACAGGAATGCAATAAATAACGTCGCGACGCCTTCGATCAGAAGTGTCTTCGGGGCGCCGATCTGATCTGCCATGAGCCCGATAAGAATCCCACCAATGGGCTGCATTCCAAAAAACGCCATTGCGTAAAAGCTGATCACGCGCCCTCGCATGGCTGGTGCAACCGTAGTTTGAATTAATGTATTACTGATCGTTGTTTGGGACATCATTCCAAAACCAATGACTGTTACACATAAAAGTGCAACAGGTAGCGAGGTTAGATGCGAAAACACCACCAGTCCGACTCCAAAGACAATTGTATTAATAAAAAGGACGCGCTTCAGGTTCGTCCCTGTCTTTAAAGACGCAAGGAATATCGCACCCGTTAATGCACCAAGTCCTATGAAACTGTTAAGATATCCAAAGGTTGATGCATCGCCGATTAAGATTTCCTTTGCGTAGACAGGCAATAAGGCAATGTATGGCAATGATACCAAGCTAACAGCAGCTAAAAGCAACATAACATTACTGATCGTCGGTGTCTGTTTGAGGTAGATAAATCCATTTTTGAGATCAGTTAATGCATTGTTGATGCGTTCGTGTTTTTTGAAGACAGGCATTCGCATCAGAAACATTGACGCGATCACGGTAAGGAAGCTGACGGCGTTCAAGAGAAAACAGACAGATGCCCCGAGTTTTTCCAGGACGATGCCGGCGATGGCGGGCCCCGCAAGTCTTGCGGCGTGAACCATCGAAGAATTAAGCGCGATTGCGTTTGGCAAGTGATCTTTGTGACTCACCATGTCATAGATCAATGACTGACGCGCGGGCACATCGAACGCATTGATCACGCCAAGCACAACACTCAAAGCAAGAAGCTGCCATACGTCATAGTCATAAATGACGAGCACTGTTAGTGTAACAGCCTGAATAAGTGAAAGAATTTGGGTTATTAACAGTACCCGGTACCGGTCATATCGATCGGAGATAACTCCGCCGGCAATTGAAAAAAGAAAAGATGGAAATTGATTCGCGAAGACCGCAACCCCCAGCATAAAAGGTGAATGCGTTTGGTCATACACCAGCCAGTATACAGCAGTGCGCTGCATCCAGGTACCAATCAGAGAAACTGATTGACCGGTAAAGTACAACCGGTAGTTCCGGCTTTGGAGTGCCTTAAAAACCGACTCCTTCATTGGTGTTTTTCAATAGCTCAATGACAAAAAAATACTGATCATGAATCCTTGTTTTCCCTTTTCAGATGATGTCTGAATATGATAACAACCCATAGCAATAGAAATAGGAGCTGTACCGCAGCGTCCACGAGGTAAATGTTCAGGATTACATTGGTGAGTACGTAATACAAGTCAATGCACATGAATGCTATGCAGCAACATGTTGCCAGAATAAAAACGGGGCGGTGGTCGGTCTTTATTAAAAGGTGTGCGATCATTGTAAGCGAGATGGGAATGAGTAATGCGCCGACAGTTTTCACAAGCCACACATCTTCCTTGTATCCACTCACCAGCATAAAGCTTTGGATATCGATGATCGGCCAGAGCGCCGTGATCAGGTAATATCCCGCCTGGGTGCCCAGCGTAACGCGAAATAATTTCATTCCATGTTCCGATAAATTTGATTGCCAACAATCACCGACATTTAAGTTGAAGATTATACAGGCTCTCTTAAAATAAAAAACCTGAACGTTTCCGCCCAGGTTTTTTCATGAGATCTGATCTCAGGATTATTTCACGTGTTTGTTTACAACCTTCGCGAGTTCAAACATGCTGATTTGACCTTTGCCACCGAAAACTGGCTTCAGTTTATCGTCAGCATTAATCATACGTCTGTTTTTCTTGTCTTGAAGACCGTTCTTCTTGATATAATCCCAGATCTTCTTGATGATCTCCGTTCTAGGAATGCCCTTTGAGCCAACAACCTCAGCAAGCTGAGTGCTAGGCGTCAACGGGGCCATAAACGCCGCGTTCGGCTTCCTAGCGGACTTTTTTTTTGCAGCTTTTTTACCGGCTTTCTTGCCAGCCTTCTTTGCAGCTTTTTTAGCTGTCTTCTTAGCTGCCTTCTTAGGAGCTTTCTTTGCGGCCTTCTTCGCCGTCTTCTTTACTGCTTTTTTAGCAGACTTCTTCGCTGTTTTTGCCATAGCGTTTTCTGATTTATTGTTTAGAAATTAAAGTTACATGATTAAAGTTGGAGATTCCGGTTCCTTCGGTGAGACGAAGTTCACTGCTCGTTTCGAGCTTACGCTGCTTGTCGTTGTGTTGATCAGATATGAAATGGATCATTCCGGATTTCAAAACTGATACTAAAATACATGGCTGATTTAAATTATCCTAATGCCCGATGAATTTCTCTCAATGTATGAACTCCCTTTTTCCCTATGGAAAGGATGTCGTAATGCTTCGCGAGTTGCGTGTTCGTTCGAACTTTTTCCTGTTCATGATGAATGTGTGCAGCGTTGCAGACATCATGATCGTCCAGTAAAATGATTAACAACTTAGGACAAATAAAGACGCACAGCGCAGCGTGCGCCGTCGACTGCTTGAAGCGCATTACAGAATCGATGTAACCTTCGTTGTGGAAAAAATGACTTTTTATGAAATCCCTATTATAAATGCTTTGGCGCATTTCAATTAAAGTATAGGTTTAAGTGTTTTCTCCTCGGACGAAGTTCCAAAGACGATGATTTTGTTCTGACTAAGATGCATTGCGTGATACTCATTCAGCACTTCATCGACACAATGAACGACTTCATAATTTCATGATAAGCTTTCGGTATGAATATGAATTTTGATTGAGAATATTCCTTTTTGTGTGAAGCGAAGAACATATGTTCCCTCAGTAAAAATGCTCTGTACAGTCCCTGAAAAAAATTAAAAAAAATTTTCCGAAGGAAGGTTTTTTTGGTTGTGATTCACGCCTTCCGTATGAAATTGAGATTACGCTTCGGACATTTCCGGGACTGAAGATTCCCTGTGAAAAGGCTACCTTCCTCTACCGAATCTTCTCGATAGCCAGACGACTATAACATGTTCACTTCTCGGACTAATCCGTTCGAACAACACTCCCTTAAATCAATCGATACCTCCTTCGAAGAGTTTCCTGTGAACATTATCGCTTTTTCAAGGTGTGCAATCAGGGGGCGGCGCAACGATGGAAGGTATCACTTACGTGGTACACAATCGCGCGACACCGTTTTTTATTTGCGTCTGCCTTTTCATTACGCGCCAGTCAGGCGACGGGTTACGCTGCTGCAGTGAAGGTCATTCTGCGACTAGCTATTCTAATGAAAAGCTTTCTTCCTCTGCGGAATCCCCTCAATTGCAAAGTCTCTGATTACTCCTTTCGAACGACAGTCCTCAGACTTCTTCCGTTGATACGTAACGTTTTCGAGACTCCAATACCAAAGGTCGATGTGATCAACCGTCAATGAACATAAAGGCTTGTGGCACAAGAATTTTATTACATATACCCGAGGGGTTAGGTAATACAGAAAAAAGGATTAGCCATTATCCTTTATCTGTTGAATAGAGGGGTTGAAAGAGGATATGCTCACCGCGTATCCTCTTTTTTATTGTCGTGGGAATATTGCGACAACAAACCCGGCTGCTAAACTGCAATTTTGAATACGGCTTTTCGTACGGTCTTGATTTCTCCATCTTTCATACAAGGCTGGTGCAAGTCGTGTGGATAGAAGATAGCAAAGTCGCCGGCGGCTAATTTAATAAGCGTCTGAAAAGGATCGGCGTAAAAAGCAACGTCCCTTGCATCATCATAGCTTTCAGTCGGTTGCTGATTTTTTAGGATTGAAACGCCAATGTTTTCGGTTCCATCAACCAGATACTGAATGTCGATGTACTTCCTGTGGCTCTCCATCTTGCAGCTTGATACTTCTTTGGTCTCATATTCCATATAGATCATGAAGACATTTTCGCCATCAATTTCATATTTGCCGGGAGCGAGCGCTGTAAAGTCAGTCGATTTCAGATATGCAAAGGCTCTTGCAAAGCCGCCATGTAAGATGTTGTAACGTTCATGATACTGGAGACTGTCAAGAATCATACTGTTGATTTTCGGCAAAAATTGGAAAATCAATCGGAAGTCCCAAAAGAGGCAAAGCAAGTATCTGTACCGCGGAACGAGGGAACCAGGATCTTATTTGTAAGTGAACTGCATTGTTTCGATCACGCTGCCGTTTACTTTCGAAATACGCGTGATCAGCCGCCCGTCGTTATCGTACACGTTTTCATAAATAGTTATCACGCCGTTCGGAAATGTTTGTGAAGTCATGATATTCGGATTCAACATGAGTTCTGCGTAAAACGGCTCCTCAACAAACACCAACCAAAGGTTATCGTAGACGTAGAATGGATTCAATTTTTTCGTGTCGAAAGTAAACTGACGGTCGCCCCATTGAATAGCGTTCCTTTTATTGTCGTATAACAATATACTGTTATCAGTCATACGGGAGATGTTCCCTTTTTTATCGTAAGCAAGTGAGTAAGGGAAAGCAATACCGTCCGGATATTCCGGAAAAAAATAGGATAAGTAATCATAAGAAATGATATTCCCTTTTTTGTCAAATAAAAAATGCGTGTTCGACGACATCACCATCCCGCCTTCAACCAGGTCTGACGAAATCAGCTGGTCTCCATTATAATGCGGAACATAGGTGTAGAGAATCGTCCCATTTTCAGTAGCAGTAATGTTTTCAATGCGGCCCGCTTCGTCATAGCTGAAGTCATAGATCCGGTCATTATACCAGAAGGAGGAAAGCAACTCTTTTAACTTTCTCCTGCCATTTTCATCGGAGATCGCGTCTGAGGATGTTTCACCATCGTGATTGATTGGCGTAATTTCATCTTCACCGCAGCTGATGAGCATAATACCAAGAACAATCACGAAGGACCTGACCATTGGAAATGAAGATGAGCTATGCATAAGTAGTTTTTTCCGCAGCAGCGAAAAAAATGATACCGTTTACTGGCGCGTTAGCGATTTGCTCGTGTATTCGCTGGCGATATCCAGATCCCATAGGGAATGTGTATGGCGCCGGCAATCAGGAAAATGATCATTCGTCTTTCCGGAACAAGTGTGGTCATGATGTCTTCCGACCCGATCGTGATCAGAAAAATGCCGAGCGTAATGTTCAATATTGAGAATACGCCTCTGACTGAGCGGCCCCTTACATGCCCCCTTTTCTTCAAACCGAGTTCACGGATCATGAGCGCTCCGCTGACAATAAGCGCAATGGCATACAAGGCATGTATGTAATGCGAAGATTCCATACCCGGCGGCCTCTTGTAGAGACGGACAAGCGTTTCAATAAAAATATAAAGAGAAGCTATTACGATCAGGTTGTTGACTCCAATCTGAATACGAACCGTGACGCTGTTATTTCTTGTCATTCGTTTTCACTCGGTGGCAGCTGTTATGCCCGGTGTAGCGCAAGTCGTAGCGTTTGCAGTGCGAGTACCAACGTGATGGGTGTGAAGATAATCGACTCTAATTCATTCAAGGAGAACAGATTTCCGATTGTATTGGCTGTAAAAAGAACAAACATAATCCACATGACTACTCTTCCGATCTTGACGTAACCTGGGAAAATCAGACGCTGATGATTCAGAACTGCGGTTAACATCATCACATTAAGGAGGATTGAAACAGTTTCAAACACGAACATCTCTCTTCTTGTGGTCAATCGCCCGCCCCACACAACTTCATAAGGGACAGTTCCTATGAGAACAAGAACATGAAAAATGATCGTTAACCCCAAAATAGACGATAAGCTGAGAGACGCAACGCGGACAGAGATTAAATTCATAAATGAAGGTGGCTTCAAATTTACGTCTTTCGCTGAGATATTAATCGCGTATATCTTAAGTCACGGAAACGTAAATTAAAAATCCATTAAAAAAGGAATTTCTGAAGAAACTGGCATGACAGTCGCTGCAATCGTGCCGGCATGTAGTTAAAATGGGCATGCTGCGACAATAGACAAGGAAGCGGGCATAATTATTTTGCAGCTTATCTTCTTATAAGAACTTAACATCCACAAAATGATACACATAATCCGAAATTCGTCCAGACTAGTCATGATGGCGCTTATAACCATGCTCTTGATTGGAGGAGCCGGTTGTAAGAGCAAGAAGAAAGCCATGGAAGCGCAGGCCGCCGCGGAAAAGGCGCGCATGGAACAAGAGGCTGCCGCCCAGCGGGAGGCTGAGGAGAAAAAACGACAGGAAGAAGAGGAGCGTGCGCGACGTGAGGCCGAGGCAAATAAAGCAACACCAACCACCGAGCGGCTCGATCTCTATTTTAATAATATCGCAAACTCATCCAACGTGAGTGCCGCCAATAGCAGCATCAATGAAGCGATGGCCATGTTTGCATCACCTGAGACACCTGTACTAATCGTCATAAGCGAAGAAGGGGGCCAGAAGGATTATGATAAACCGACGACGATCCGCGAATACCTCAACTATTTGAAGGATACGAAAAAGAGCATGAACAAGATAAGTGACATCAAGACTGATGCATCTGGAAAAATCACTGAACTCGAATTGAAAAAGCAGTAAAACTTAAGCAATATGACTCAATACAAATATATCTGTGCCTTCATAATCACGGCGTTCATAGGTGGCGCTGCAATCGCCCAACCAGCAGAAATCAGTCCGCAGCGGAAACAAGCCATTGACTCGCTTGCGCTTGAGAAAGTGCGTGACCTGAGCAAGTACATCAGCATTATCGGTAACAAACAGACACCCTATTCGGAATCAACCCGTGTAATGGATCGCGCCGAAGAGTTATTCGCACCCGACAGCGAGATGGGTGTTTCATCCTTGACTGACAATACAGTGGAGTATTATAAAGTGCGCAAGTATTTCGAAAGACTTATGGCACTCAACTATGACCGGGTAACAATCTCATGGTACGACATTCATTATATCAGTGATCTCGAGCAACAACCTGATGGCCGGTATGTGGGTGTAGTAACGATCTATCAGCGGTTCGAAGGAGAGTCAGATGATGGACTGCGCTATAAAGACACGACAAAGAAGGACATCACTATTTATGTTGAACGCAAAAAAACACAGATCGCAGGACGGACTATTGAATTCTGGGACGTTATGCTTGGCGATATCAAAGTGACGGAAACACGTAAATGAAACAGGCAAACCCCAGGGCATGTGGCATTGAGCGTCTGATTTTCTTCATGACGCTCAATGCATTTTTATTCCTTTCATCTGTCGGTTATTCACAGATACGCGACAGCGAAGATGAAACTGAATTATATGCGGAGACCAAACAGCTTAATCAATTCTTTCGAAGGTTTAATGGTGAAGAAGACGAAAAGGGAAAAAGATACTATCCGCAGGACAGGCAATATCGGAGTGCAAAGCTTCGACGCCAGTATCTCGGCATGTTGTTCGATGCGGCCAACACGTCGATCAACCGCGACCTTGCGTCTGAGTTCATCAGGCACATAACCGACAAGGATATTGTTCTCAACTTTCACGGCGGGCAATGGTTCTCAGAAGTCAATGCGGTGTTCACAATGAATGGTAGAGATCATACGATTACACTTTTCATGGAGATCGAAAAACATCTGCGGGGAAGTCGTTGGGTAATCAGTCGGGTGTATGCAGATATGTTTGAATCGTATTTTCGACGTGACACGACCAAGGTCGGTCAGTTTTTGCATCCGTTGAGTCACGAGCTTGCATTTATGAACATGCGCAAGGCGTTCAGCTACCAGGATAGCGTGAGCCAGCTTGCCGTCAAGCGCTTTCGTCCGGATCATTTATCGGTTTTTCTTTACGAAGTGCAACGCGGAAATCTGAAGTTCCGCAGTGTGGATGGTGTAAAATTTCATTTCTTCCAGATAGACGGGTGGTATTTCGAGTTATCTGATTTTAATCGCGAAGGCCTTAATACGGGTTGGCTTATTTCAAATCTTGTAAAGGTGGATAGCGAAGCTGATAAAGCGGCGCTGCGCAAACATTTGTATTATGAGAAATAGCGGTTTCTTCGTGTTGATCCTAACCCTGACTTGTTTCGTTTCCTTTGGTCAGAAGAAAGAGAAACGAGATCCCGTTCGCCACGAAAAAGAAGTACGAAGCATGGTGGCATTTTTCGAATACATGCTAAATACATTGGGCGACGTGGAAACTTCGAATCGCGATAAAGATGTGCTTGTCATGGAGAGTTACGCGAAAATTTTCCGCGATCCGAAAGTTCAGGTGGAAGATGATCTGGATGAAAATCGAAAAGTTATAACTAATAAGGATGTTCAGGCGTACCTGAAAGATGTCGACTTCTTTTTTAAGGATGTACAGTTTGAATTTAATATTGAGGACATTGAAACGCGCGGTTCGAGTGATGAGCGAATCGTATATCGGGTAAGCCTTAACCGAAATCTTACAGGAACGACCCTAGATGGCAAGAAGGTAAACAATACTCAACCTCGATTTATTGAGATCAATTACGACAACAGCAGCCAGGATTTGAAAATCGTCAGTATTTATACCAATGAGTTTAACGAGAAGGAAGCCCTTACAGCGTGGTGGCGTAGTCTTTCGTATGAATGGCAATCCATTTTTCGTAATCACCTTGATATCAGCGATAGCGTAAGCCTGCATGATATTCGTGAGATGACGTCGATCGATACGCTCGATCTGTCGGGTAATCAATTTATCCAAAACATTGAGCCATTATCACAACTGCTTGACTTGCGGCGGCTCAATATTGCGCATACGGCTGTGTCGGATTTAAGTCCGCTGCGCAACCTTACAAACCTGGTAAATCTCAACGTTTCGCATACAGCTACTACCGATCTTACACCGCTTCGATACTGCCTCAGTCTTGAACGACTGAATCTGTCCAACACGCCTGTTGACTCACTCACAATACTTGGCAGATTAATTAATTTAAAGTCGCTTGATCTCAGCAAAACTAAAGTGATTGATTTTTCTCCTTTAAAGAAAATCGAAACTTTGAAGACGCTCAATATCAGCAGGACTTCGATCAATGACCTAGATGTTCTAGATTCGCTTTCGTACCTGCATACGCTGGATATTTCGCATACTAACGTAGACACACTTGCCGGAATACAACAATTGAAGAAACTCGAGGTACTGAACATGGACAGCCTCCCGGTTGAATCCATCGACGGATTGGCGAAGCTCACTGCGTTGCGTATTCTGCAAATGAATCACACACAATTGAAAAATCTCGTCGCTTTAGTCGATCTTCAAAAACTGCAAAGAATTTATTGTGATAATACCGGAATCAATCAGAATATCGCCGATGCGTTTACGAATAAACGACCCAATGTCCTTGTCATATTCGATTCGGAAGATTTACGGGGTTGGTGGAGCGACATTCCCAACGTATGGAAGGATGTGCTGAGCCGCACGGCGAGGATAAGTATGAATCCGACGAAAGAAGAGCTGGCGCGAATAACGAACCTCGATTCTGTAAATTTTGCAAACTACACTTCCATTAAGAGTTTGCAACCGCTTGCCCGGTTGTTGAAACTACAGGTCGTCATTGCACACCATACAGGAGTCAGAGACCTCGAGCCATTGAGAACGCTGGATCAGCTGAGAAGGGTGGATATTTCCCACACTGAGGTGAATGACATCAGCGTATTCGCGAACCATCGCAATTTACAATCGCTAATGGCGGACGAGACGCAAATTGCCCGCATTGATACATTGTCGGCAATTAAATCTTTGAAACGAATTTACGCTGATGGATCCAGGGTCACCGATGATGAAGTAAAGAGACTTTTAGAAGTCAATCCGGATGTGCTGGTTGTTTACAAGACGACCGTACTGGAAGAATGGTGGCATGGGCTGACAGATGCCTGGCGCCTTGCTTTGCAGGAACAGATCAATGTCAATACGAAGCCGACCCGCCAAAATTTTCATCGCCTGATCATGATGGAAGCGGTCACAATAAAGGATATTCCGGTTGATGATCTGTCGGCGCTAAGCCCATTTCTGCGTTTGAAAGAATTGACATTACAGGGAACTGCTGTTACAACGCTCGGGGCACTGGCAGAAGTACAGAGCATGGAATTGTTGCACGTAAACGGGAGCGCGGTTCGCGATATTGCTCCACTATCAGAACTCTATGAGCTGCGTGACCTGGACATTTCAAATACGCCCGTCGACGATCTTGAACCGCTCAGAAATCTGCGAAACCTTCATAAGCTAAACTGCTCCGGGACAAATGTAAAAAAGCTGAAGCCCTTGGCGGATTTAAAAGCATTAACATTCCTCGATTGCTCAAATACAGGCGTTCGAAGTCTCAGGGATGTTGAGGATCTCTCATTGCAACACCTCAGGTGCTTCAATACCAAAATTTCACCAGGAAAAGTTTCTGTTTTCAAAGACAAAAATCCGGAATGTAGTGTAGTATATTACAGGTAAACAGATGGACTAAATTGTGTCGTATTTCGCCTGGTTGATATGAAAATTATGTTGCTTTCGGTTGTGCACGTTCTCGTCTCACTATCGGTCTGTGCACAACCTTTTTCAGAACGGCTTGCGGATTCAGCGCGAACGTTGATTCTGCAAAGCGTTGCTTATGACCCGCAATATTTCTCAATTAGCTATCCTGATGGAGACGTGCCGAAAGACAAAGGCGTTTGCACGGATGTGGTGATTCGCGCTTATCGAAAAGTTGGAATTGATCTTCAGGTATTAGTCCACAACGATATGAAGTTGAATTTTGAGAAATATCCCAAAACCTGGGGATTATCAAAACCTGATCGGAACATCGATCACCGACGCGTCCCAAACCTGATGACTTTTTTCTCAAGGCACGGAAAAGTGAAGCCGGTTTCCAATTCTGCCGATGAATATTTACCTGGCGATATCGTCTGCTGGAACCTGGATGGAAATATCACGCATATCGGTATCGTTGCGAAGGATAGATCGCCTGATAAAACAAGACCATTGATTATCCACAATATTGGTCAGGGTCAGGTTCTGGAAGATTGCCTTTTTAACTTCCGGATTATCGGGCATTTTACATTTAAGTAAGTTACTACCTTAGTGGAAAGTAAAAATATGAATGTTGTAAGAATCGCCAGACCATCAGAATACGCCGGGATTGGGAACCTGCTTGTAGAAGTCTACAGCCAACTGGTGGATTTTCCAAAGCCTGATGAGCAGCCCGCTTACTACAAGTTATTGGCAAACGTGGGCGCACTGACAGAAAAGCCCGGTGTGGAAATTCTTGTCGCTGAAAATGGGAATAGTATCAGTGGAGCGGTCGTCTATTTTAATGACATGACTTTTTATGGTTCCGGCGGAACTGCAACGAAAGAGATGAGCGCGGCCGGATTCAGGTTGCTCGGCGTGCGGCCGCAAGCGCGAGGAATTGGTGTTGGTAAATCGTTGACGAATGCGTGCATCGATAAGGCGCGCTCAAGTGGAAAAAAGGAGCTTATCATTCACACAACAAACGCAATGAAGACAGCCTGGAAGATGTACGAGAGAATGGGATTTGAACGATCTCCGGATCTTGATTTTTTACAAGGCTCACTGGAAGTTTTCGGTTTTAGAAAACGATTGGTGAATAGTTAGGCTTCTTTTTGAAGATATTTCTTAAGACGGTCACACAGATCATAAAAGCTGGAAGGTTTCGCAAAACTATCGTATGCTCCTAAGCTCTTAAATTCCTGCTTCATCACTTCGGTGACACTACCGGAGTATATGATGATCTTAACTCCGGCAAGCCTTTGAATTGAACGTAATGCGATCAGACATTCTTTGCCACTCATCGTGGTCATGTTTGCATCCAGAAAAATGAATTCAGGAATCGATGTCGCCTCTACCAACTGACGAAGCGCAGACTCGCCGCTATGTGCCACGAGGCAAAACGTATCCGGCGCCACATCGCGTAATGCTTCGCAGAATATCGCAGTATCGTCCCCATCATCATCAATAATAAATACGGTCATACAAACAATCATTTAATAGATGGGGCTTGGACAAATTTATTCAGCTTATGATTGAATGCAAATTTTCGCGCCTAAATATATAACCAACCGATTGATCGCCGGCGCTGATAATATGTGTTTTAACAGCAGTCTGTAATTGTATTGGAAAGTGTAGGCAAAAAAAAGGAGCAAGCGCTCCGAAAATGTAATGATGAATCAATCAGTTTGATTCCTGATGTTGGCTATAATAGTGCGACCACATTTCATGTCTGCTTGGATCCAGTATTGGATGAATCGGCACAAGGTACTCGCGGTTGAAAATTACATTCTCTTTGAGCTGCAATTCACCATTATCATCTTCCCACCGCACGTCGCAGCATAGGTCTTCTCCATAATTCTTCACCGGAACGACCAGACAATCAGGCGCAGGAATTCCGTAATGGTCAGCATATCGTTTATGTTTCTTCTCTACGATCTTGTAAGCTTTGTGTAAATGTATATTATTCATAGTCGCTTGCTTTTTTTTATTTCCTTTCGCTGTGTGTGAACAAGTACGTCATTAATCTGGCATAAACCTATTCTATTCCGACAAGCCGGATATTATTTCTATAAATCACCACCAAGATCGTAGTAGGTGGAAAAGCAAAAAGGGCAGGTAGTGAAACATGCCCTCTTTCAGGTAAATGGTGCTCTAAGAATCATTTCTTCATAAGAACAAAAGAAACCAAGTTTACCATAACCATGTCTTAGTAGTTTAAATATTAATGCCAAACGGCTGTGAACTGTCAACTGAATCTGATTAAGTCATTCAGTGTTATCTCATCCAGGTATTTTTCCATATCGTTATCACCGGCAATGGAGATGCGTGTCGTCTCTTCAATCTCATTATCGTAATACTCTTCAATGAAAAATTTATCCCAGGTGTATAATTTCACCGTATAGTGATTGAATCCTGTTGAAGTGATATATGTCGCAAACTTCCTGAGTATATCACACTTCAAGTGAAAATCGAATGTATCAAACCCCTCCATCGTCGCTTCCTAATTTTCTTAGTGTGTAGGAGAAATTAGTGTACCATACGGGTGTAACATGCACCGATTGCTTAGCTATTGCTGACAATCGTACTCAATTGTTAATCTTCGTTGTACCGATTCAACATCGTATGACATAACTTTTCCATCTTGTGAGTAGGTTGCAGGGTTTTCGACTGTAATGCTTGTTCCATCACTTTGTATTGTGGTTTCTCGGATCACATTATTTTTGGAGAACCTAACAGGCGAGTCAATGCCCCATGTCAGCATTGCAATGACGATATCTTTGCTGGCGTTCGGCTTGTCGTCGTATTCGTAGACCGTGGAAATATGCCACTTACGGTTTTCAAACGTCACGTCCCCATCTTCGGAACGATAGCCGATCTTTGTCAGGTTATTATTTTCGAACACATGCAGTACATCTTCGTTGTTAACGTTTCTGGTTACGTACATTCCATTTATGTTTTGTGGAGGCAGGTGTATGGTGAATGATCGTTCGAATACTACCTCTTCATTAATAATTTCACTAACCTGTTTGAGTACACTTCCTTCATTTAGATAAGAATATTCTTCCAACGTGTACGTTGTTGGATCGCTGCCGATGTGTCGGATCTCGACTATGCGGGTATTGTCTGTCGCATCAAACGTAAAAATGATTGACCTGTCCGGTTCGCTTGGAAAGTTTCCGGTATCATCGGTTTCATATACGTCTAAAGTTGTGTAAGTATCTGTATGAGATGCTACATATTTCTCCTTCGTGTCAGCGATCTCGACTTCCGTTGACGGATATGTAACAACTGCTTCGGATACAAAGCATTGAATCGGTCGCATTGTGTCACTATCATCGTCGTCACAACCGAATATAAAAGCGAGAGGGAGAATGAGCGTCAATACCTTTTTCATGATTCAAATAATTTCTTATAAGGATCAAAAAAAGGTGCCAGTATTGACCGTGCGAGTGATTTAAAATAGTATTACCTCATAAAAAAACCGCTTCATCAGCGGTTTTTCATTCTTTCGTTTATCACCTCGATTTTTTTGCAGTTTTACGAGGTGCTCTTTTCTTCGCTGCCTTTTTTGCTGTTTTCTTACCGGCTTTCTTACCGGCTTTCTTGGCTGCTTTTTTTGCGCCTTTCTTCGGAGCTTTCGCACCCTTCTTTCTTGCTTCGGATAATCCGATAGCAATTGCTTGTTTACGACTTTTTACTTTTCTCCCACTACCACTTTTCAGTGTGCCGCTTTTTCTTTTTTTCATTGCGCGCTTCACACTTTTACCTGCACCTTTTGAATACTTTGCCATAGCGTTAAGGTTAAGTTAAACATGTTACCGGCAGTAAAAATAAAAAAAAGATCGCAGTTTGAAAGAATTTACTCAATGCCGATCGCGTAATCACTGTTTTGCATGTGGGTTTATGCGAAGTTCATCATTCACTTTTCTGATGCCGGGTACGCGTTCAATGACTTCATTTATTCGCCTGCGTGATGCATCGTCCGGTATGTATCCCTGCAACGTCACTGACGCTTCATTGACACGAACTTCGAAATCACTTGTATCAAGATCATCTTCACTTGTTAATAGATCGGTGATCACTTCACGAATACGTTGATCTGACCGTCTGTATCCTTCCGGCCCGCGTGGCTGCTCGCGCTGTGAATGAAGATTTCGCTGATCGCGATTTACACCGCTTTCGGGAAACGCATGATCCAGATCACGTGATGTGATGCTGTCTTTTCTGCCATAACGGGAAACATTTTCCCGCATTTCTACGCGTTGTTGCTCCTGCTGTCGTTTATCGTCTAAGGAAGACTGATCATTGCGACTCTTATTGTTCTCCATACCTCTCACCCTCCAGCCTCACTTCGTCTAAGAATATGCCACGGTCGCAGTTGCTTCATGGCACTGTGTTTTAGAAATTGTGGCAAACAATCCGCGATGAAAAATGGTGAGTACCTTTGGTGGCAATCCGGTATTATTTACCAGGTATATCCTCGATCTTTTCAAGACAGCAATGGCGATGGTGTCGGAGATCTGACGGGAATCGCGAAGCGGCTTGATTATCTTGAAAAGCTCGGTGTGGATGCAATCTGGCTATCGCCGATTTACCCTTCGCCAATGGCAGACTTTGGGTATGACATTTCCGACTATGTTGATATTCATCCGTTGTTTGGCAATCTGGCGGAATTTGACAGACTGCTGGAGGCAGTACACACGCGCGGGATGAAACTAATTCTTGATTTTGTTCCAAATCACACCTCCGATCAACATCCATGGTTCATCGAATCAAGGTCGTCGCGAGATAATCCTAAGCGCGACTGGTACCTCTGGCGCGATGCGAATCCCAACGGGGATGTTCCCAACAACTGGCTTGCTGCATTTGGAGGAAGCGCGTGGGAGTGGGACAACAAAACCGGGCAATATTATTATCACGCTTTTCTGAAAGAGCAGCCTGACCTGAACTGGCGAAACCCAGACGTGCAAAATGCGATGTTATCCAACATGAAGTTCTGGCTCGAGCGTGGTGTTGACGGATTTCGTGTTGATGTAATATGGCACATGATAAAAGATGAACAATTTCGCGACAATCCCGAGAATCCAAATTATGAGTCGCACATGCCAACGTGTGACAAGGTAATTTCAGTGTATTCAACGGATCAACCGGAAGTGCATGATATTATTCGAATGATGCGCCGTCTGCTGGACGAATATCACGAACGTATGATGGTGGGTGAGATTTATCTTCCCGTTCAAAAGCTCGTTGCATATTACGGCGTTAATAATTCAGGTGCGCATCTTCCCTTTAATTTCCAACTCGTCACCCTTCCTTGGAAGCCTTCCGTGCTGGCGCTGGCGATCGCCGAATATGAAAGATCTTTGCCTAGTGGAGGCTGGCCGAATTGGGTATTGGGTAATCACGATCAGAGCAGGATAGCAAGCCGCATTGGCGCGGAACAGGCGCGCGTTGCTGCTATGATGCTGCTCACTTTACGCGGAACACCTACAATATATTACGGTGACGAAATCGGAATGAAGGACGTAGGCGTACCGTTGGATCAGATAAAAGACCCACAAGGTCTCAATATGCCCGATAAGAATCTCAGTCGGGACCCGGCACGAACGCCAATGCAATGGGATGCCTCACTCTTCGGAGGATTTACAGAAGGTAGGCCGTGGCTTCCGTTGTCACGGGATTTACAACAGCGCAATGTTGTTTTTCAGGCAGCTGATGCCGATTCAATGTTTTCATTATATTCGAAACTGATCCAGGTGCGAAATGACGAACCGTCGTTGTCGGTCGGGGATTATACCCATGTTTTTGCAGATCATCAATTGCTTGTTTTCACGCGACATCATCGAGATGATAAATTCCTGATTATTCTAAACCTGACCCATAAGCCGGCCTATTTCCACCAACAGACACATGACTTTACAGGTAGCGTTATTGTTAGCACGCATCGTGATCTTGAAGGAAATAGAGTAGGGGGGACAATACTTGTAGGCGGCGATGAAGGACTTTTGATCAAGGTTGAAAGCTGAGAGACGGCGATGCAAATTCATTATACTGCCTGGTGCCGCCCTGCACATAAAGAATTTATCGCGATGGCACGGTTTTCATACTTATAAAGATGTTACTCTTTCAACGTTTTGACAACAAGCATGAAAGTCTCGACTTTGAGTCTTGTTCTCGATCCAGTTTGAAAGCACTTACAGTTCAGACTGTTTTGCTCTCATCGAAAGATTAATACAGGCTTCGCTCGAAAGGACGAAGCCTTTGTTTTTTTAGGCTGTGAAGGGTACGGCCATAGTTCGGATGACATCGACATTCGTTCCCTGGTACCCATTTCTTAAATGATTTGCCAGAAAAGGCTGGGGATTTCGTCGGATCTGCTAAAAATGATGGGTGGGCTCAATATCGAGATAATTCAGACAGCGCATACCGATTTAGGCCGCTTCAGAGGCTTTCGTCGGTTCGAACTTTTACAGTGCATCAACCAAACGACGGTAATGTGTCCTCCTTTAAAGAAAAAGGCTAATTTGCGTTTCGAGTCCTCTGGTCGCGGCGACATGGCTCGCTGATGGAGATGCCGAAATTGCGTACAAAATACACGTGTTACGACATTATATCAGACTTATAAACATTTCATAAAAAATTCTGCGTTAATCCGGATAAAAAATTGCACATTTCGGCTTTAGATTCGCGGGAACTTATGGACTTTTGTAAATCAGCCGGTGAATTAACATCGGTTCAGTTTTGTTCTGTAGTGAAAAAACCATAAACATTTTTTGTGATAAAGAGTATGAAGCACAGTAAGAAAAAGGCAGAGCCTTCTTACGCAAAAACCCTTCAAAGGATCGGTGAAAAGGTAACCGAACTGCGGATTCAAAAGGGATATGACAGCCGGCAGGACTTTGCCGAAGATCATGATCTTCCTCACATCCAGTATTGGCGGATCGAAAAAGGCTTGGCTAACCTGACCTTCAAGTCGCTTAACCGCGTGCTGGAAATTCACGGTATGACCATCGAGGATATTTTTGAGGATTTGCTAAGCGAGAGCAAGAGTAGCAAAAAGACAAAAGCTCGGGCTAAGCGTACGCGTTAATCTTCCGATCTGAATGCGCCGGGCTAGGGCGTTGTAATCTTTGAGTGTACAACGAAGCGGCTATTTATTTGCACCAGCTATACCCACTGAACCGAAGTGTCGAGCTTAATGCGCGACGTATATTTGATCATGTCAGCTTCGGAAGCTATTGAGATCCGGGTAAGACGCCGTTCCTCCGTATCGTAATATTCTTCTATGAAGAATCTGTCCCAGGCATACAGCCGGACGACGTAGTGAAAATACGCACTTGCGAAAATGAGCTTAGCGTGTTTTTTCAGTATATTCTTTTTTGTAATTAGATCAAGGCCATTAAAAACTTCCATAACCAACCCCTCATTCGTTCAATATTCTAAGCGACGTCTTTTAAAATACTATGCCCAAACAGCAGATACAGAGGCATAATGTTTTATTCGTTTTTGAAAAATCTGGATGAAAGTACCGGGACAGATACTGGTCGTTGACGACGATGAAGAAGATCATGAAATCCTTCGCGCGGCGTGTGATATACTGGGAACGTGCAACGCTCTCCAGTTTTTTTATAATGGACATGATCTGCTCGATTATCTCAAAACAACGAAGGTGCAGCCATTTATTATTCTATGTGATATTAACATGCCGCACATTAACGGTCTCGACCTGCGTGAAATAATCTGGAAAGATGAGAATCTGCGAAACATCAGCATTCCGTTCATATTTTTTTCGACAGCGGCCAATTCGGCTCAGGTAAAACAAGCATATCAGCTCACCGTTCAGGGCTTCTTTTTGAAGGGAAACAGCATGAAGGAGACGGTCAGAAAGCTTCGGCTAATTTTAGAATACTGGGCCGAAAGCAAACACCCGAACTCTTATTAACTATTATCAAAAAGAAGCGGTCGCCCGCCTCGGGCAACCTTCCAATCCTACGTCGGCTTTATAATCTTCTTATTTCTGTTATTATAAATCATGCATGCAACGATAGCGGACGTAATTGCTACGCCCATTGCAATACTTTTGACTGCACCTTTGCGATTATATTTCCATTCGGCGGCCCAGCCTCTTTCTTTAAAGATGTTCGGTACAATGCCGTGTTTCAGATCGTCAATAATGCCTTCAACAACGTTTACTCTATCTGCCATGAGCAGCGTCATCCAATGCACAGCGTTTCCCTCGCTAAATTTGAAAGCATACCGCCGCAGGATTCCGCTCAACCCCGAAGGCGGCGTGACGGTGCCGAATACCCGCGTTATGCCCGGCCGTTCATTCGAATGTAATACTTCAACATTCAAAGGCTGCTGTGATGCGCGCTCATAGTCAAGACGATCATAATCCGCCCCATTCCAATCTTTCATGGGGTACGTTGGATTATTATCTGGGTTTGCGTCTATGCCCCACCCTTTAATGTTTTTATAATCCTGTTCGGTTTTTCTGCCTGAAGCAGGCGGTTTCATTATTGTTTCCATACAAATTTTTTAGGCTGCCAGCCTGGCGCTGTTTGGTATCAAAATCGGTTTAATACAATTGTCTCTTTTTGCGGAGAATATATGGTATGCTTCCGCCACTTCTTCCAGGGGAACGCGGTGCGTAATGAGCTCTTTTGGGTTGAGTACACCCGACATAACATGTTCAATCAAGCGTGGCAAAAGCCGTTTCACTGAAGCTTGATTTGCACGGATTGTTATTCCCTTGTTTACGACATTACCAATCGGCACAAGGTTCCATGTGGGTCCGTAAACACCGACGATTGAAACAATACCTCCTTTCTTGACAGAATTAATTGCCCATTGCAATGCGGTTGCCGATCCTGCCTGAAGCATCATCTTGCGACCGGTGATGGTCTGAAGGGCGTTGCCAGCAGCTTCACATCCCACGGCGTCGATACATACGTCTGCGCCGTAGTTGTCCGTTGCCTTTTTTAAAAACAGAACGGGATCTTCCATTGACATGAAATTGTAAGCTTCGCACTTCGCAAATTTCCTGGCAAACTCCAGGCGATAGTCGAGCTGATCGACGACGATGACACGGGCTGCCCCGAACAACCAGGCGCAACGTGCCGCCATCAGTCCGATGGGCCCGGCGCCGAAGACCACAACTGTATCTCCCTTTTGAATGCCGCCCATTTCTGCTGCCTGGTAGCCTGTTGGCGTCACATCGGTAAGCAGGACAGCGTTGTCGAGATCCATTCCGGGTGGAATGATCGTTGGGCCGATGTCGGCGTAAGGGACGCGCACAAATTCAGCTTGTCCTCCGTCATAGCCGCCCGCGGTATGCGAGTAACCGAAAATGCCACCAACAGCAGTAGCCTCAGGGTTAGATTCGTGGCAATTTCCAAACAGTTCCTGTTTGCAGAAGGAACAGCTTCCACAGGCGATATTGAAAGGCACAAGCACGTGATCGCCGACTTTCAGTTTTTGTACACCTGCTCCAACCTGCTCCACGATACCCGTGAACTCATGACCGAATGTCATACCGACGCGCGTATCAGGAACCAGGCCATGATACAAATGCAGATCAGAGCCGCAAATGCATGATCGCGTAACGCGGACAATCGCATCATTAGGATGCATGATTTCGGGATCGGGTTTATTTCTGTCAACGCGGATTCGAAATGGCCCGCGATAATTCATGGCCAGCATAATCTCTAGTTTAATATTGCAGCTGCACCTCACCGTGAGAGCAGCGTTAGTTTTCTTCGGACAAGAAGATGCGGATAGGAATATTAAAAACGTGCCTTTCGGCAGTAAGAGAAGTTGATATTATTTGCAATCGACCTCATGGTCGCGGACACCGGCACCTTGTTCATAAACAAGCGTTGCTCCGGCGTGAGAAGCAAGTGCGAGATAAATACACCCACCTACCATAAGAACGGTCAGAATAGAAACCAGAATTTTTTTGAACGTATTCAGGAATTCTGAGTAGAAGATAATTATGGAGAGAAAACTTGCAGCTGTGAAAAGATACGTTGACGTCTGGGCGGCGATTTCGTGATCTTTTAGAATCAATGGATCACAAATTTTTCTTGCTACTACGCCGTCCGCGAGATCCCCCGTGTAAAGTGCAAGCCAGGCGCCCACAGTTCCAACGATAAGGGCGACAGTCGAAAACCTTTGCCATTGAATCTTCCGGCTTTCTTGGAAAAACAAACTAACAAAAAATACAAGCGTACTGAAGATGAGCAACGCAATCGGAAAATGAACCGTAAGCGGATGCCAAACTTCAGTACGCCAGAAAGAGTCACTCATGTTACTCAACTATCTTTACAGAAATGGGATCGAGGCGATTACCTTCTCTTTTTACTTCAACTTCAACCTTTTTCCCCTCAGCAAGTTCGCTGAACGGAACTGTTTCATCATTGCGGGTTAATGTTGTAGACTCAGTAAAGTAAAGTTCAAGCAGTTTATCATCATTGGTCTTCACATAGATTTCGTTTTTATCCGCTTCAACTTCGTGAATAGTTCCCTGGTACACACCAGACTCAACTACATCTGTTTTTTCACCGCAGGAAATCATCAAGGTTAACATCAATGCTGTAAGAATTAACTGTATTTTCTTCATGTTCATTTGTTATGGTTGTTTAAAGTTTCACTTGTAATGTCAGAAAATATCCGCGCCCATCGGACGGCAATATTCCGGGGCCAGGGTATCCGGTTGCTCTTCTTGTAAAATACATTTGGTTGGCAATGTTGTTGATCGTTGCCTCGACGCGGAACAATTTATATTGGTATGATGCACTGAAATCCATGACGCTGTATGCAGGAATCTTTCCGACAATTGCAGATACGCCGCCCTCTTCTGCATTTGTTGCATCAGTATATTGGCTCGACAAGTATGAATATTGAAAGGAAGCTTTCAGGTCTTTATATCCCATTCGCAAACCCGTTTTGATGTTGACTTCAGGTACAAATTCTACTTTATTTCCTTTGATTTCTTCCTGCCGACCGGAACGATATTCAGAATCGATGAGCGCAACATTGCCGAACATTTCCAGCGCCCATTTCTCGCGATTTTTCAACAAGTAACCCAATGCATCAATTTCACCATACGCTTCGATGCCGCGCATCACAGCTTTTCCGATGTTGGTTCGCAATCGTTTAATCCGGTTGTCTTTGTCCGCGAATTGATATTCTCCAATGCGGGAATTGTATGCAAGATAAAACAAACTCAAGTCGAAATTCACCAGTGATGTCTGTTCACTACGCACGCCCAGATCGATCGAGTAACCTTCTTCATCGTGGAGATTCGGATCAATGACAGCTGACATGTTTTGAATGCGCATATCGTTAAAAGTAACAGACCGGTAGTTCTGCGAAACATTCGTGTAAACGTCCAGATGTGATGTAGGTTTGTAGCTAAGCCCGAGGCCAAACAAAACGAATTGCCTGGCGCTATTTCTGTTTTCGTCCGTGCGGGTTTTGCTGATAATATTTCCCGCAAGATCTCTGAATAGTGTGCCGTAGTATCCCGCTGCTGTCGTGTTAATGTATTCGTACCGCACCCCAGGTGTAACAGAAAACTTATCATGTAAGAAGAATGCATTCTCGACAAAGAACGACGTATTTCGGTTCGGGAAGCGATAATCGTAAGTGATATAATCCTCCGGGTTTACAAAGCTGAAATTGGCGTCTTTACCAGCTGACCCAGGCCCTTGCTGGCTGTGATTAAAACCATGGTAATAGCGTGAACCTACAAGGAGAACGGACGGCAGCTCATAAATCTGGTAACGTTGGAGAAAACGGGCTTCCACTCCCCAGTTTTCAAATTTGCCTTTGATAAGATCGCGTTCGCTATTGTCGTCAACCGTTCCTACACGATTGGGCCTGAAGCCAAGCGAATAGCGACTTGCTGATAAGCCGAACACTCTGACGTTCAATTCGCTCATCGAGTTAAACTTGTGATCAAAATGCACTCCTATCAAATTCCAATTGATCTTAAACCAGTTTCTTTCCCGGTTACTCTGACGGGGATTTGCTGCAAACATTTCATCTGTAAGTCCGCCGGGTTGTTGCGAGAGGTAACTTGTGTGCGTTACATCCACTCCAACCTTTGTGTCCTGATTTAACGCGTAGGCTACATGCCCGTATAGATTTAAATTATCGAATCTTGAATTCGGTCGGAATCCATCTCCTCGCTTGTATTGTGCAAACGTGTAGTAACTGATTTTGTCGACTGTACCACTCGCACTCGTAAATGCGTTGTAGAATCCAAACGAGCCAACCGTTTGCCTTGACGTCAGCTCGAGCTTACGATCAGCAACAGGTTTTTTCATTTCGAAATTGATAAGACCTCCGAACTGTGTCCCGTATTGAAGCGAGGCCGCGCCTCGTACAATTTGAATTCTGCCGATCCCTTCTACCGGAGGCGTGTAGTAGCTTTCGGGATAGCCAAGCGCATCGGCGCTGATATCGTAGCCATTTTGGCGCACATTAAAATTTGCCGTCCGGTTTGGATCAAGGCCCCGCCCGCCAATGCTCAGCTGCAATCCGGCACCATCATTTTCCCAGATGTTCAATCCCGCTACCCGCGAGTAGATCTGCCGCGCATTGTTGGTGGCGAGGTTTGCTACAAGTTGGGACGGAATGATTACTTCCGATTTTTTCGCTTCGTAAATGCCGACATTTTCAACAGCCCGCATCCGCCCGAATCCGAATGCAGTACCCGCATCGCTGACCACCACCTCCTCCAATGTTTCGGTTCTTTGTTCAAGTGCAATTGCTACGAATTGATCTTTATCTTTTATGGTTACTGAAAGCTGATGATACTTAAAATCATCCGATGTAACGTGAACGGTATAGCTGCCGTTAGCCACATCATTAAAAGTAAAGTTTCCCCGGTTGTCAGTCGTAGCAGAAGTACCGTCGTTCAGATAAACGACACACACTCTTAATGCCGTGCTGTCCTCTTGAGAACGAACAACGCCAGAAAGGCGGTATTGACCCAACGCAGTAAACGTTATAAACAGAAAGACAAACGTACTATAAGCCTTTGATGTCATCGTGATATCGTACAATCCATGGTTTATCAGAAAAGGAATCGTTTGTTTTGGCAAGATCCACTGCCGGGTCAATCAACGGCCTGCCCAGGCGACCATTCAGTGTAACGTAAGAGTCTACATAAACCTCGGGTTCATTAAACCCGTGGGCTGCGTAATGGTTGCGCAAAATGTGCGCGTATTGTAAGATCATATCCGGCTGGGTGGAAACCATTTTCTCTTGTAGTGTTGTCAAAAATTGTTTATTATCCACGACGGCCTGCCTGCCATTTTTATCGCGGACAATAAATTCGGCATGGCCGGCTTTTTCGATAAGCATCACACGCCATGAAAATCTGTATCCCTGTTCGGTCCAGAACAATTCACCGGGATAGGCAAGATGTCGAAAAGGAAACACCAACTGTATAGCAAAGAAGACAACCAAACCTGCGAGGATCAGCTTCGATGCAAGTGGATGATATTGGTACGTTACGACAGGGCGCATTTTCGAATTGGCGCCCAAAAGTATGCTGATCCTGTCAATAATTTCCTGATGAAAATCAGGCGAAAAAAATATCAATGCAGTTACAATCATGATGTAGGGAAACATCCCAATTGGAAAAAGCAACGACGTAAGGAGATGAAATGTTATAACTGCTACGT